>Ga0208957_1000071_pt1 | contig 85389 bp, 81 predicted proteins | sample RifOxyA1_FD_184029 | JGI IMG/M metagenome (GOLD analysis project Ga0208957, IMG submission 184029) | Groundwater microbial communities from Rifle, Colorado - Rifle Oxygen_injection A1 (SPAdes) | ecosystem: Environmental > Aquatic > Deep subsurface > Groundwater | place: Rifle, Colorado, United... | reverse complement strand
TACCCCTTCTCCTCTTCCCACCCCCCTTCCCGGTGGACCCATCGAACTCCCGACTACCAATTAATTACTACTTTGGAGATTCTCCATGGCCAACTCACCCGAGACCGTTACTACTTACTTAACCAAGCTCGAAACTGAACTTGAGAAAATCTTTGTCGGCAAACTCCCCGCCCTCCCTACTAATATTAAAGAAGTTATTGTCAAACTGGCTCCTTATTTAGTTCTCTTCTCCATGCTCATGCTCTCTCCCCTCATTCTGGCCGCCTTAGGTCTTAGCGCCGCTTTCCTCCCCTTTAGCTACCTCGGGGGTTTGCATATGGGTTTTTCCTACACCCTTGGCCTGATTTTCACTCTCGGTCAGATTATTCTCGAACTCTTAGCCATTCCCGGATTATTTAAACGTCAACTCTCGGCCTGGAGACTAGTTTTCTATTCTACCCTGATCTATCTGGTTGGCCAACTTGTCAGTTTCAACCTCGGTAGTGTCATCATTGGCGGAGCCCTGTCCTTCTACTTCCTCTTCCAGGTGAAATCCGAATACACCAAATAAGCCAAGCTGTAGTAAAATATCACCTGTAACCGGGGCCCGTAGTTCACCGGTAGTAACACCTCGATGGCATCGAGGAGAAAGGGGTCCAATTCCCCTCGGGTCCACAATTTCATTGTAATTCTTCGATCAACTCCCCGACTTCTCTCATTTCCGCACTAATCCATAGTATCTTTTTGTGTATCAATCTATTCATTTCTGCTTCAATTTTCTCTCGTAATTTCTCGTTTACCAACTCCATCTTATTCACGACTACTATTTCTTTCTTTTCGGGCAATCCTTGGCCGTACTTCTCCAACTCTTTCCTCACCACCTGATAATCCCTTCCCAACTGTTCGCTAATTTCACTTACCTCCTCTTTATACGTCAGTTCTCGCTCGCCTGGTGCCAATACGTGCACCAAAGTTGTACAGCGCTCCAAATGCCGCATAAACCAAGGCCCAATTCCCTTCCCTTCCCAGGCTTCCTCCACCACTCCCGGGACGTCCACCAAAATTACTCGTTTCTCTCTAATCTGTGCCACTCCCAAGTTGGGCTCTAGGGTGGTAAACGGATATCCGGCAATTTTGGGATTAGCTCTTGTCAAAGCCTTTAGCAAACTCGATTTACCCACATTGGGTAATCCGATAATTCCCACCTCTGCTACTACCTTTAGCTCCATTAGAAGATACTTTTCTTCCCCACTTTCCCCCGGCTCAAATTCTTGCGGTGTCTGGTTGGTACTACTCCGAAATTGCCAGTTACCTCTGCCTCCTTTGCCTCCCCAGGCCGCCAAGAACTTTTGTCCATGTGCGGTCATATCCACCAACAATTTCCGGCTCTCACTCACCTTCTCCCAGATGTCTCTCTCTCGCAAATCCGCTTCGGCGTAGCTCGCTGGAATTTCGTAAACCATTGTCCCCACTGGCACTTTGACCATCACATCCTCCGTATTCTTGCCATGCATCTTCTTGCTCCCACCGCTCTCCCCATTTTCTGCTGCAAATCGTTTTTGGTAATTAAACTCAATCAAATTCTCTAAGTTTTCGTCCGCTACCAAATACACATCTCCACCCTTCCCTCCGTCTCCTCCGTCTGGCCCACCCTTAGGAGCATAACGCTCGTGCCGAAAAGACAGCTTTCCGCTCCCTCCATCCCCTGCTTTTACATAAATCCGCGCCAGATCTTTCATATCTGGTTATTATACGCTAAAACAATTCCAACTACGGATTTACTACACTCTCGCTGTTTACCTCGCTCGGCAACATTTCCGGCTCCAATCCTGGCTCAACTACCATCGGTTCCACCGGACTCGACACTGCTGTCTGATCCAATCCTTTATACAAAGGCATGGGGTATCTCCCATCACTCACTCCCCCGACAGTTAACCGGTATCCAATCCATAGTCCCATTATCAGCACAAATAAAACCGCCAACAAAACTACCAATCCCAGATACCAGCCTAGCGATTTCTTGCCGATTAACATGCGTAGTATCAGAGCCAAAACAATCGCAATTCCGGCAATCCACAAGACTCCCCACCCGATCTCCGTACCATATAGTTTCCACCGCTCCGTCGAGCTCATCACGCTAAATTTGTACTCTTCCCCTGGCATGACATTACTCCGCTCTCTCACCACTTGCCCGTTTGGGACCATATCTAACATCGTTGTCGCCATTAGTCTCGCATCTGCTACTGGACTGGCCGCTTTATTACTCTGCAAACTCATGGCCTCCATGATCGTTTGACCCCAACCAGAAGGACCAGCCTGTTTATCCCGGGCATACACCCCTTCCGGCATACTTACCCCCACTGTCAAATACGACACAAATTGGCTCGGTTTCCCCGTTACAATCGTAACTTCCCTCCCCCACCATTTCTTGCTAGTGACTTCTCCTGTCTGGAAACTCAGCCCAATCGTGACCGGTGTCCGCTCATCCCGCGCGGCCACTTTTCGCTCGGGGATCGTCAACACCAACTCATTGCCTACAACTTTTGCTTTGACCTCTCTCCACTGATTACCTGCTCGCCAAATGCAATTTAATCCCACATACTCCGGGCACCCATTCTCCCGGTACCATCCCAACCCTTCTCCGGTAGCTCCAGTTGGCAAGGTCAATTTATACTCACCTCCCGCTTTGGGAATCGTCACTCCATCTGCCCGCATCCACACTCTGGCCGTTCCATCCTCTTTGATTACATAGGTATAACTTTGCGATTCTATCGTCGTGCCGTAACTGCCATCGTTACTGTCAAACTTAGCTTCAACCCCCGCTTCCTGCGCTCCTACCTGCCCGACCGTTAATAGAAAACCTAACAACAATCCCGCCAATCTCTTCATAATTCCTATAATATCACACTCTAATTTTTCTGCTATACTCGAGTTAATTAATAGTACCAGTGGAGCTATGTATGGAATTTATTCTCCCCCTCATTATTTTTGTCGTCCTAATTTCCCTCAAACAAGTCAACGAATACGAACGCGGCGTCGTCTACACCATGGGTCGCTTTAGCTATATCCTCAATCCCGGCTGGCGCCTGATTATCCCCATCTTCCAATCCTTCCGCAAGGTCGATATCCGCACCAAAGCCGTCGACGTCCCCAAACAAGATACTATTACCAAAGACAACGTCACCTGCAAAATGAACGCGGTCATTTACTACAAAGTCACTGACTCTGCCAAAACCATCAATGTGGTCGAAGATGTTTACTACGCCATGCTTCAGCTCGCCCAAACCACCATGCGTCGAGTCGCTAGCGAGGCTACTCTCGACGAACTGCTCAGTCAGCGCGAGAAAATTGCCAAACAAATCCTCAGTATCGTCGAAGAACACGCGACGGCTTGGGGGATCGACGTCCAAACCGTCGAACTCAAAGATATTGAGCTCCCCGAAAGTATGATCCGCACCATGGCCAAACAGGCTGAAGCCGAACGGGAAAAGCGCGCCACCATCATCAACTCCGAAGGTGAATTGATGGCCAGTCAAAACTTGGCCAAAGCCGCCAAAACCTTAGCCACCTCCCCTGGTGCCCTCCACCTGCGCACTCTCAACAGCATCAACGATATTAGCTCTGATGCCAGCAACACCATTGTCTTTGCAGTTCCGATCGAAGTCCTCAAAGCCATCGAGGGCTTTGCAAAAAAGAAATAATCAGTTTTTTGACCTGATTAAATTTTTTCGACATACGAGCACCTATTCACAAATTTTCTGTGCGACACGAAGTAGGCAAGCAGAAAATTTCTGAAAGAAGCGCAATCCGGAGATAAAAATTTATGTCAGATGAAAATCACCCTACTTTCTTTTTCTCCCAAGTCTACGCTCTCACCCGCCAAATCCCGGCTGGCTCTGTCTCTACCTACGGCGACCTTGCCAGGGCTTTAGGGACCCGCGATGCTCGCCGAGTCGGCCACGCTCTTCACGCCAACAAAGATTCGTCCACTCCCTGTCACCGCGTTGTCACTCAAGCTGGTCGTCTTGCCCCAAACTATGCTTTTGGTGGAAGTCTCGAACAATATGCCAAGCTAAAAAACGAAGGTATCAGTTTCCTCGATCGTGAGCACGTCGATCTCTCCCAGCATCACTTTACCTTTCACCCCTAATTAATCATTCTTTGCCTGGAAAAACTCCTCCTTATAGGTCCTTGCCCTCAAGTCCTCCAGAGGTTACAGTTAATCTATGTCGGCAAAAAAAGCCCATCTTTTATGGTGGCACAAACTCGAGAAAATCCTCTTAATTATTGCCGTTCTGGGTGCCGCCACAATCCCTCTCGCTCTCCAAAACCGTTCTGTTAATCGCCTGTTTATCTCCCTTCCCTCCCGCTTTTCCCAACTTAACCTCTTTCAACCACTCTCTATTAACAAAATTATCGATGATGAATCCTGCAAAACTGGCTACACTTGGTACGATGGTAAAGGCTGTGTCAAAGACAGTTCTACCACAACCAACACCTCTACTCCCCCCAAAAAACCCAGCGATGATAAACCTCCGCGAAAGCCACCCAAACCCCCCACCTCTACTACCTCCACCTCTACTACCACTACCACCGGTGCCTCCTGTGAAGGCGGCAGCAAAGACGTCAAAGTCAAAGATGGTCAATACGCCTACTCTGGCGGAGTCGACAAAAACGGCGACTACCTCTGCTGGCAATGCCGTAACGGAACTTGGGTTGACAGCGGAACTTGTAAAAAGCTCCATGAAACAGGTGCCAACGTCGTTGCTCCCCCGCCAGGTACCGCCGAGAACGAGGAAGGTGGTAAACGCCGCCAAAACTGTAGTGTCAAAGAAGGTAGTACCTATGTCACCGTCGGTGATGGCACTGTCCGCGCCGACGGGAAAAAGTGTCACGACGGAAAATGGGTTGATCCTGCCAACTACACTCTCCCCGACTATGTCAAAACTGAAACTAGTATTACAGAAGATATCAAAACAGATGAAACATCCGCCGCTCCCGCCCTAATTAGCGGTGGCACGGACGCCTGTAGTACCAGCTATACCAATAGCTCTGGAGCCATGGTCTATGTGACCGTCCCCCATGGCGAATCAGCTTTGGGTGGCGCCAACATCGATGGCACTGCCGTCAAGATCTGCAAAGACGGTGAATTCGTACCTTGTAACGACGCCAATCGGGCTGACACTCCCGGAGTTACCGACTGTACCACCCCTACCGTTAAAGCTGGCTACATGACAACCGGCGACCCAAGTAAAGCCACTTGCGTGATGGGCGGCGGCTACCAACTGCCTGCCGGCCGTGCTGTCTCTGGGGCAGATGGCACTCAGGTCTGCAAAAACGGTAGTATGGTCGCTATTCCTGTCTCTGTAAATAATGTCGGTGACTTCCTCATGGGTACCGACAGCGGCTCTTCTGCCGCCAACCTTGCCCTCATGACCGATCTCTGTAAATCATACGGTCAAACTAATTGTACTGGGTCTGGTCTCACCACTTTCGCTACCGGTTGGCTTTCTCAAGCAGACCCTACCTATGCCGCCCAAGTTACTCACCAACAAGAAGTTATCAAACTTTTTGATATTGCCACTGGTCGTGCCGACCCAGCCACCACCGCCACCCTCGCCAAAGACTGTCAAACTAAACTCGGTCACCCTTGTACCGACGCCGAACTTTCTACCTTTGCTCTTAGTACCCTCCAAACCGTTGACCCGACTGCCTACTCTCAAGCCCAAAAATCCATCGCCGAAACTGCCAAAATCCAAGAAGAAATAAACGTAGTCTATACTTTCTACCTCAATCCCGATGATCCCGCCGCCAAAAAAGACATACAAGCTCTCTGTCAAGCCGAAAAAAAGGCCAGCTGTTCTGATTCCACTCTTCTCACCTTTGCCCAAGATCAATTACAAGTCTATGATCCCTCCGGTAAACTCCTCCAAGACGCCAATGCCACCAAAGAAGACCAGACCTACTTTAACGTTGCCTTAAATAACGGCACCACACTCGAAAAATCAGCCATCAAACAAGATTGTCTCCGCGAGAACACCACTGCCTACCGCAAGGATAACGATACCCCCATCAACGACTGTGATACCAGTCAAGGTCTCAGCGATTATGCCGCCTCTAGCTTAGCTTTAACTGATCCCGAAATTTCTGCTCAAATTAATGATATTCAAAATGCAAATGACCTTCTCTACAACCAACTCAACACTTGCCGTCACAAATTCCAGGACTGGGACACCGACTGTGCTGTCGACGAAAATGGCCACATCGTCAAAGTTGATTATGATCACCTCAATAATGTCACTCTCGATCCCACAACTCATGCTCCGGCTAGTCTCGGCACCCGCAAACTCTCTGTCTTTAGTGCTCCCGAACCCTGTGGCGGTTTCGGCGAAGTCTGTTGTCTCGATGCCGAAAATCAAGATGCCTTGTTTAAAGACACAAATGCCACTTCTGCCTGTGCCACCGGTACCTCTTGCCAGGGCGGCGACACCAACTTTACCGGTGCAGGATTCGAATATGGCCGCTGTGAAGTCGATGTCAATGCCAATCGCTCCTACGCTACCACCGCTCTCATTGAAGACAGGATCGCAAAGGGAGCCGACAGTGAGAGTATCAACAAAATTATCACATATAACGATCATTACAATACTCTCGGGAGAAGTTACTCTAATGAAGCTTATGTTTCCCAACTCAACCAAACCACTTCCTCTTTGTGTGACTCATCCTGCGGCAGTGGTGGAATCTGTGCCTACTCCGACCAGACCAAAAAGTATTCCTGTCAGCAACTATCAGGTGATTCCTTAAACCAAGCCTATGGTCAGGCCATTGCCAATCTCCCACCCAGTAATACCGACCCATCTAGTGGTGGTCTCAACCAAGACTGTTATCGCCCTACTTGGTTTCACATCGGCTCCGGTAGCTGTGACAACGACTATCTAGCTTGTGAAAATGGTAAATGCCAAATCAGTGACACCGGCCAATCCCTCTTGACTGTCAACTCTATCTCCAAGACTCCCGAAACCCTCGCGCTTAATCTAGCCACCGTTAACTCAGATGTGAGTAATCTCGCTACTTACATTTCCACTACCCCTTCTCTTGCCGCCACTGGGTGTAATCAGTCCTACTCCACCTACAAACAAAACGGCAGCTGTTGGATCTGTTGGGATAGTGGGGTTAGTAGTATCCAAGCCGCTCCCGACCCAAGCTATTGTGACAACCCCCAAATGGCTAGTACTCTCCCCGGCAAATCCTGCGCTGAATCCGGCGGTTACTGTAGCAATAGTGATCTCTCCAGTAGTAACGGCTACGCTCTCGACTCCGGCGCCAAAGACTGCCCCCCTGGGATGAGTTGCCACATCAAAAATACTAATTATCAATCCACTTTGATCGACAAAGTTAATGACATTGAAACTTCTTGGATCAACGAACCCTGTTTCGAAGACGAACAATCCAATCTGACATACACCGGCGAAAAACGCTCATGTTATCAAGATCTTCAGTGTGTCAACAACAAATGTGTTACTCCTATCTCCGCCGCCTTCTTACCTCAATTCCAAGAAGGTTTAATCGCCCATGATCTCCGGACAAATCCTGTCATTAATGCCATTCCGCTTGGTAATTTTCTGGTTGACCACATTGTCGCTCCAATCACTGCCGCCATTGACCCCCGTTACTATCAAGCTTCCAGTATCCAAGCCGACATTGCTCATGGCTTAGTCAATAATGCCATGGCCGTTCCCGAGATCAAAATGGAACTCCCGGAAAATTTTATTCTCAACACCCTCGAAACCATTAGCGGTGACGCCAAAGTTCTCTACGGAGTCAATACTCTCGACGATATTAACTCCGGAAGCTCTCCCAATGTCGGAGGTAGCTTTATTTACAAAACACTCGCGGGCCTCTCTCTCTTTACCGGAGCCTGGACGGAACGCTACGTCCCCATGGGTTTCCGCTCCGGCGCCGATATCCCCGCGGGAGCTCCCATCGACAATGCTTTCTACGGCTACGCCTCCACTTGGGCCAATGATGATGCCTCCTTTGGTGAAAAACTTTTAGCTACTAGTAACTTCGGCATCGAAATTAGCTTCACCGTGGGAGATTTTCTCACTCTCGGGACTGAATCACTCTTCACCAAAGGCTCTGCTTTAGCTAGAAGCAGTGCCATCAAAGTCGCCGGCAAAACTGCCACCGATACCGTGGGTGAAAAAATTTTACTTGGTGTAAGCAAAACTCTCTCCGCCCCCAAAGTCTGGGGTGGTGCAATCGAAAAATCGATCGGCCGTGGTCTCACTCAAGTCTTTGCTGACACTGGCATCTCCGCCGGCTCTCGTTTCTTAACCAGCAAACTAGTGACCGGTGTCGCTCAGATTGGTACTGGACTCGGACTCTCCGGTATCAGTAACACCTACGCCGCCAAATGGGTTGCTCAAGGAGTAGGAACCCTAGCTAGTACCATCGGGATCAAAAACAACGACACCATTATTACCAAAATAGTCAAAGATGCCGGTCTTACTGCCGACAACATTCTCGCCAAAAATACTCCCGATTTGTTCAACTCTGCTCTTACCGCTGGTTTCAAAGGTACCCCGGAAGAATTTGCCGCTACTCTTAGCCAAAAAGTTATCCAAAACAGCCCCACTAGTCTGATCAATCCTTTAAAAAGTAGCGACAGTCTCCAAACTCCCGTGCTCAAAGATCTCCAGGCTGGTGTCGCCCTTTCCGACACCGCTCAAGCCAATCTTATCCTTGATCTAAGTGCAACTCACGGGCTCCCCCCTGACGATCTCAAATCCATTCTCCATATCCTCGATTTCGCCGAAAAATCCGGTATCACTTTAACTGACGATACTATTACTCCCTTTGTCAAAACCTTTACTGATCTCTCAAGTAGCTTTGTCTCTAATGGTCCTTTTTCCCGTAGTGCCATCGAAACTCTCGCCGGTAACAACAATCTCTCCGAAAGCCTAACCCGCCAACTAACGCTCGCCCTCGAAACCTCCCGCTCTCCTTTGATCATGCCCATTACCCGCAGTCTCAATCCCCTTGAGCCCAGCACTTTTCTCAAACCTCAAGAAGTCGTGACCGAAAGTAATCTCATAGCTCGCCTCCAAGAATCTGGGCTCTCAACCGCACAAGCCGCCAATCTCTCCGCCACCATTCTTCACAATACGAGCGGTGGCCTTCCCCCCGCTTCTAAACTTGCCAATATCACTCCCCCTCCCAAAACTACTCCTTCCACCACCTCCCTTTCCGACGCCTTTGATCAAAAAGAAGTCAAACGTGTCCGCCTCAGTTCCCAAGACAATCTCTCTCGCGTTGAACGCACCTGGGATTCTACCGCTCGCTCTCGCAGTAGTGGAGAGATGTATCGTTTAAGCTCCACCAATATTACCGACCCCATCCGTCTTCAACAAGTCGAATCATTTAACAAACTGCTCGACGATTTTGAAGGTGCAGTCGGCTATCATCTCTACCCCGAACAAGTCGATACCCTCCTAAGTAGCGATGTCATCTCTCAGCTCAAAAAACTTGATGGCACCTCTCTCGCCGGCAAAACTGATGCCGTTACCCGCATCCTGTCGGTTAAAGAACCTCGCAGCCTCTCCCTCTTCAAATCCGCTACCGAAGCTCAGGATTTTGTGAATACGCAGGTACTTTCCGATAGCGGCCGCAAATTCTACTCCGGCCAAAACGCTAACGTGATCTATCTTGATAATCAAAGGGGTTTTCTCTCGGTTGATTTAACCTCTCCTCACTTTGATCTCAAAAGCGCACAAGCTCTCTCCCCCGAAGAGACTCTCCGCTTACTTAACGCAAGTACCACCAACCCCAACTCTTCCCGCCTTGTGTTCGTTAGTGACCGCCCCTCCGCCACTTGGACTCGTTTGGGGGGCAATACCGACCCCTCAGCTTCTTGGTTTGATCGTCTTCGTGGCCGTGGCAACCCTACTCAAAACGGCCAAATCATGCAACAAATCACCCAGGGAAAGCATGGTTCCTTCCTAGTGATCCCCGACGAAATCGGTGATGACATCATGGGTAATTTTGCCATTAGTGGCAGCGGCAAAGCCCTAAGTCAAGTCACCGATCCCAAACTCTTGGGTGGTCTCAAAACCGGCCGTGACGCCGTCTCAATATTTACTGACATTAGCGAGGGAGGAACTCACAAAAAACTCATTGACGCCCGCCTCACCGAACTCAAAGAAGGTTATAATGAATCCTCTCTCTTCCGCACCGTTGGCCCCAATCAGGTCGTGCCAAAAGACACACTCACCCACGCCAACTCTCTTGCCGAAATTATCGATCAATCCCTGCGTAAAACCAATAGTACCAACACCCAGCTAGGCGAGGAACTCTCAAGCCTTGCTGCCAAACTGCAGGATCCCAAAACAAGCGAAACCGCCATCGGTGAGCTTGACGGTATCCTCTCCAAAGCTAGTAGTAATACCAATCTCGCTCGGAGAGAAAATAACTTACTCACCAACCTTTCCTTCCGCAAAACCAATCTTCAAGACGACTGGGTCCAGCTCAACCGTCGGGTTGGCACCGATTTTTCCCAAGAAGGCAACGACCTGGTCCTCCGCAAAGCCAGAAGTACTACCGGCGAACGTTTAAGCTCTACCTCCCAACTCATCACTTTCTACGGTCATGGACCCGACATGCTCGAAGCCTATCGCCCATACCTTTTAGAAGGAGCTGATTTGATCGATCCCTCTCGCCTCCCCAAACTAAGTCAGATCGAGATCTCCCCCCATCAATCCCAAATGCAGGTTGTGGATCTCTACCGTGAGATGCAAAATGCTGGTCACACTCTCCGCGGCTTTGACGCTACTCCCGATACTGCCGCTCACCTTCTGGGAGTCAATGTAACTTCTATCGCCACTCTCCCCGCTCCGACCAAATTCGTCAATAATGCTGATCGTGATTTTCTCGCAAAAAGTATTGCCACCAATCGCAAACTCAACTATGCCCACCAAGCTTCCGCCATTGGTTTCCCCAGTAGTAACGCCGACATGGCGGCCGATTTGCAGGCCATTGTCAAGGCGGCCGAAAAAGAAGGTGTCCCCTACAAAACGGTAATCGTTGCCCAATACGCCCAAAAACCCAACGGCGAAATGATCGAAGAATATCTACAATACTCCGTCAAAGATGGGAAAATCGACTACGCCGGCCGGATCAAATTAGATGATGGCAAAGCCTGGAATGATAGCATTCAGAAAATTCTTGCTGGTAACGATCCCAATGTCAAACCCAACGATCTCTTGATTGGTTATCTCGGCCGCGAACGAGCCGTTGACCTCAAAGTCACCGCTAATCATGGCAAAATCCGCTGGTCAAATTTTGTCGACGGAACGGGAAGTTCGGCGCCTACGTCCGAACAAATGGAACAGCTCATTCGTCGTAACCGCTTAGTTGCCGACCCCAATAATCTCTCTCGTCTCAGTGAGGCCGATCAAGCCTTTGCCCAAGAATTTGATCTTTATCTTCGCTCCACCGCTACCGATCTTACCCCCAACAATGTCATGACCGATTACTTCCAGAAGAATCACTATCAACACTTAAGCAATATGCGTCTCGATGACTTGACTCGTAATTTAGCTCGGGCTCCCGAGCAAGCCCTCGACTCCCTCGATAATATCGGTAAATCCCTGGGTCTCTCCCCTCAAGATACCAAAAAACTCGCTGCTCTCCGTACCCAACTCAACTCCAAAGCTAGTCAATTTAATGGACTCATGAATAGTAGTATCTCTCGAGAACCACTTGAGGGAGACAGGCTGTACGCTGAAATTTATCGTCGGGCAGATGCTAGTAATCGGCAAATCCTCTCCTACGCCGATCAAATCACTCGGACCCTAAACCTCTCCGACTCTAATCAAAAGCTTCTCCGTCAAGCTCTCCATATTGACCAACCCCTCCCCCCCTTAGGTGATTTCCTGGCCGAACTCGCTCGTCCCACCAAGCGTCTTACTCCTGCTGCCAGTTTTGGCCCTGCTGACCAGCTTATGGCTTTTGCCCAAAGTAACTCCACCCATCCTTCCAGTCTCGCCCAGTACCGCGCCGCTACCTCCCAATACTTAGCAACTACCGCTCCCCCCGCCGCTGCCGCTCCCCGTGCTCTAACTCCAACAACCCCCTCTTCCATTGGTTCTCGTCTTTCCCAATTCTTCCGCAATCTCTCCGATAGCTTTTCTTCCCTCCGCCTCCCCTCATTTAATTCTGGAAATCTTACCGCTAATCTGCCCAACCTCTCTCGGACTACCAATAACCTTGCCTTCGCCGCCCGCCAAGAACAATTATTCAACCCCACAACTCTCACCTTCCCCCGCGGTGTTGACCTTGCTACCGGCAAGTTTAATTTGGGTACTTACCTCACTTCATTTGTCCTTCCCACCTCTTCCTGGCATGCACTCAATCGCACGCTCTCCGATCTTCAGTCCGGCACGCTTACCACCGATGAGGCAGTTGCCCAAATTGCCGATCTCCCCCTCCCCACCGAGCGAGTCAAACTAATCACCAACGCTACTTATACCACCTACCCCACCCCAACCACCCCCGCCATAAATACCGAATTACCTTACGAAAGCCAAATTTCACAATTTCTTACGGGCTACCCCATCCAAGACACTCAGAAATTAATAAATAAATTACTTGAAGATCAAACAAAAATTTTGGCCGACACCAAATTACTCGCACCAGAATTGAGACGCACTAACCCTCAAAAATATCTTGACACTATCCGCAGTGTAGCAGCCCAACATAACATCCCAATCAAATCTTTCGACGAAATTCCCGATCAATTCAAAAATGATATTCCTGCAACTAACGCTTTTTACGACGACGCTTGGGGGACAAATACAGTATATGTCAAAAATCCGTCAAGTCTCGATCCAACAGAACTGGGTAAACTCGCTCATGAGACCGTTCACGCCCTCGATTATCGTCTCCACCCAGAATTGTCCATTGAAGTTAAGGAATACCGAGCCTACATTTCCGAATATAACTTGAACTCATTGGTTACCGACTCACTTGAAGAAGCTCAAAAAACTCTTACTTTTATTTTCGGAGATAAAAGTATTGCCGGCTCCGTACGAGGGTATTTAAATCAGAACAATATCACCAAGATGCCATGGGAGAATACCACCCGTCAATCACCCAACTCCCCCACCCCTCCCCAAACACCCATTACTCCTCAAGCGCAACCCCCATCGCCCCCTATCAATCCCCACGCCGTCGCTTCTACTCCCAACACCGACCGCTGGTTAACCTACCTTCAAAACCAAATTACCCAATACGCAGAACCAATTCCTCAAGACTATCCTCGTCTAATTGACAGGTTAAACCGACTTCAAAAAGCAGGAATTGACCTAGAAGACATTGATCCCACTGATCCAGTCGCCAACTTTTTCGATAGTAACAAACTAGAAGACGCAATCACCTCAGCCGAAACTATTAATGCCGAAAAAATAAAAACCATCCCACTTTCTCCCGCTCCCACTGCCACTAATCCTCTCACAACTCTTTCTAATCAAGCTCTTCAAGCTGGCATGAACTTGGGCGATGTAATGGTTACCAGATTCAATCAGATTCTAGAAGAAACGGCGTGGGGAGAAGTAATCATTGAACGTAACCACGCAGCCATTATGACGTATTTGGAACAAGGTCGTTTCCTTAATCCAGCAGTAGACGTCAGCCAAGAAGAACTAGTCGAAATTACCGATACCTCAATCGATGAAGAATTTGCCAATATTCTCTCAGGGAAAGTCCATTCCAAAGACCTACCAACCCAACTCTCCAATCCTAGTATTCTCAGCCTTAAACTCCTCGAGCTTCAGCTTCACTCCGCCTCTTTTGATCAGGAAGGATCAAATATTATCCTCCAACGTGACTCTTCTCTATTAATGCTCGACCAAAGCCAACGGCATGGTATCTACCGGGAAGGCCAATATTCCTCTGGAGTTGAGCTCTTCATTCCCGGAGAACAACCTCTTACCAGGATTCATTCCCACCCAGTTGGTACCCTCGAACAAAATGCAATTGAATCTCGCGGACAGAACATCGACCCAGAACTTCTCAATCGTATCGGCGATTTACCTTCCACCACCGACCTTACCTTCCTTCTCCAAAAAGGTAGTCCTGAGAAAGACTTTAGTTGTAACTCAATTATTGTCGTTGGCCCCAACACAACCACCCTCATCGCCCGCACCCCAGAAACACCAGCCTTTATTGAATATGATCAAAACGAACGGCATAAACTTCTTGAAGAACTAGAAGCTCTTGGATCCCCCGATGGAGACATCATTTCTCAACAGGCTTCGAAAATCCGCGATATTCTCAACAAATATCACCTTGTCGCTTACTCTATCCCCCTCAATCCCGACACTCCTTTTTCGAGCTGGGAAAGAATCAACACTCCCCAAGTCAACCCCGCTACAGTATCTTTCCAAACCACTACTTCACCCCTCCATAGAAACACCTATCTATCTGGTAATGAATTTAACACTACCAACTCCAAACAATCAAACCTTTTCCTGCAAACATTTTCCGATTTTATTTTATCTGGTGGAGACTATGATTATCTATCACCAACCGTTCCCGCTACCATTCTCTCCATCCCCCCTGGCACTCCTTCTCAAACAATTATTACGATCAATGGAGTTACTCAGCCACTTTCCGAATTCGCTTCAGTAAATACTGATGATCTGTACATCGGCCTAAAATACGGTGATGTTCTCACTTTTGGTAACCTCACCATTCAATTTCCCGCTAATCCCCCCTCCAATCAAGAAGAGTTCATCCTCTCCTGGACGATTCAAAACAATGATCCCAACGATTTATCTTCTCAACTGTCTAATATTTCTCTTCTCAATAATACTGAGAAAAAAGCTGCCTTGACCCAATTCAAAGAGAATCTATCAACCCGTTATCAACAACTCCAATCACTTTATCAAAACATTAATCTAATTATTTCCCAGCAACCCACAATCTCCCGCAACGAACTTCTCAACTTAACTCTAATCAAAGCCAAAGAAACCAATCTATCTACCTTCGAAATTAATAATTTTCTCTATGGCATCAACGCTCTCTACAACGATCAAATCGACGTTGTCTCACTACTAAAAACCTACCCAGACCCCAAATTACTCTGGAAATATATCTTTGGCTTCTTACCTCAAGGCGAAATAAAAGTTATTACTTCCTACGGCAAACTTACTCTCCACAGTTCTAATTCCGAAGATTTTGCCAAGGCTTATGCCAAACAATTCAATATTCTGAACCCCCGACTTACAGATATTAGCGAATCGTACGGAGGGTTTCACGCACGCATAGGACGATATAGTGTTTCCGTACTTAATATGGAGACTTACAATACCGTGGACGTGCTCAAACACGAATCACAGCACGCTCAGTTCAGCACTCTTACTCCCACTCTTCGCACCAATCAATTATCTCCTATCGAGCAGTCACGACTAAAATCAATTGAGGCCGAAATTATTCAACTTGCCCAATCACCTTTTTCCGAAACTTCATCATTCGACACCCTTACAACTACTTTCCCCTTCACACCAGGAAATTTACAATATTTTCAAAAATTTCTTGACTTTTATCAAGAAGATTATACCGGAATTATCACTACCACCAACAATCAAATCACTGTTACATTAACTCTCCTGAAAGGGAAAACGTGGGGACCACTCTTTGATTATCTATCAGTCGAGGAAGGTGACGCCAATTTTAACTTCCTCCCAGAAGTAACCACTAGACTCGAAAATTTGATCGCCGAATATATATTCCTCCAACGCAAATCAGGAGAATATCAAATAGCCAACGAATTACTTGCCCAAATTGCTGGCGAAACTAATCCAGACTGGCCAACTGCTTTCGAATCTATGTTCTATTACTTAAGTCGCATCAACGGAGGCTATGATTTTCTCTATGACAAAACAATGGAAAATGTCTTTCCAGAATCATCTATTCTTTCACAGCTGGAACAAAATGTCAGTTCCAATCCCAACATAATCACCAAAACTCCACAAACAAGTCTATTTGCCCTTCTCCTCCACCAAGCTACGATCGATTCATTCCGGAAATACTATTACAGCCGACAATCGATCACCATTCCTTCATCCTCAGGCCCGATCACGAAGATAATTAACCCAACTCAATACAATTTGGTCAACAATGGCCTTAATGCCTACAAAACCATTCGTGATTTAGGTTACTCTCAAGAATCTACTCTCCTGCTTCTCCAATCCGTGCGCCTTGCCCACTGGCCAAATCTCGCTCGTCGACTCGCTTCCCTATCTCCCTTCCCCATTTCCGAAACCACCCCCCAAGATAGCACTAATCCACTCCCTACTCTCACCACCCAACTCTCTGACATCGGCCTAAAAGCCGGTCTGGTTATCACCTCTCAAGTTGATCAATTAGTTTCTCCTTCCATTACCGCCCCCTCCATCCCCACCGACCTCCCCGAAACTATTACTCTCCTACCCACCGGAACTATTAGCATCTCCCAACTTCATCCCCACGAATTTGGATACTTTCCGGACGCAGTCGCAGCCTTAACTGAACTTCTTTCTCAAGGAACTCACATCGATCCAATCGAAATTACCCTTTACAACGGCAAAGTTTATACCTTCGACGGAGCCAATCGTGTCATGACAGCCTTAAAACAGGGGAAAACCGACATTGAGTATATTTTTACACCATTTGATCAACTGCCTCGCAACAAACAAATAAATATTCGATCAATAGAGCAAACTGGGTACAATGTCATTGATGTAGCCGTCCCAACTAAATACAACGATTCATTCCCCCAACATACCATTCAATATAATTTTAGTAAAATCCGACCGGCAGACAACACGCCAACTCCACTCACTAATGAAATTATGGCATCATCACCAATATTTGATAACTTTATGGCCAGATTGAACTCTTTAGATATAAGAGAAGAACATTTGGAGGAAATCCGCGCTTCACTATCTCAAAAATCTAATATCGAAGAATTTATTCATGAATTAGATCAATTAATTTCCTATCTAGAATCCATCGATCTAGGAACTTATAGTATCGGCGTTACTATTAAGAATCTCTCTTATTCCGACTCTCTTACAAACGTTCTCCCCAAATTAAAACGTACATGGGAAACAATAGAAAGTCTTGAAAATATTGCAAGCAATAGAAAAATACAGCACTTCGATTACTTCCTTAGATTTCGAGTCGTGGGCGATAATCTATCTAAACTTATTACCTTCTATAACGACACGATTGAATTATTAAAAAACCAGAATGTCGATTCAGAATATATTTTAATGGCACTAGATAAAACTAGTAACGAAATCGAGCAATATCAAGCTGATCTACGTGATATTGATAAGTACCTGGGAGAATCATCTGATTTGCCAAATAACATTCGATTAAAGACCAAGTTTTCCGCAACAATGACTCCAAAAGATCAAGGGGCATATTTCCAAAGCCGAAAAAACTCAATTTTTAACAAATACCTAAAATATTTAAATAATGATTTCGGCGATCATTTATTGAGAAAATTAACGCCTAACGATCAGCTGATTCTTCAAGAAATACTCTCAAAAACCCAAGAGGCCCTAATTAGTCTTGGCATAGATCCAGCTCTAATGCCATTTCCCAATCAGTTCATATTTGCTGATCTAACACCACAATTTCTCGATCGAAATAGACAAAAATATGTCGAGAAGAGAATTGGTGGTGGAGAAACAGATGCATATGGTACAACTATTGAAATTAATTTACCTACCGACATGGGCCTCCTTGACCAACAAGCACAAGCAATAATTATTCATGAAATTTCACATTTTATCACCAAAAAAGTAATTCAATTTAACCCTAATCCCCGCAAAAATACATACGATTTAATACAAAGTGGATTTATGAAATATGTAAATAATAGAGAGTTAAAAGGAGCAGGCGAAGAGGCAATGGCTGATCTATTTGCAGCATACGTCATGCATAATTCTGGCATCACGTTTGCAACTCCGTATGAACTAGATAATGCCTTTATGTTATCTATGATTGAGACCATACGGGATAGAAGCAGCATGTCTGCCCTAGAAGCCTTCAAACGATTATTTGTCGCAAAAACAGAGCTAGATTATTCAGTATTCAAGGATTTAGTATCTATCTTCGGAAACGATTTTGTTCGAACCCTCAATACAACTCTGGAACCTACATATAATCGAGACGCCACAGACGAGCAAAAAGCGGAAATAATCAGACAATTAGCAAAACTAGGTGGTTTCGAATCACGATTTATGGAACTTTATAGTGCACATCAGAACGGAAAAATTATTGACATTAGTGACATCATTCCAGAAATTAACGTTAGAATAGTCAACAGAGATATTTCGATCGATACCCAAACCACCCCCCAAACCGCCCTCGACTCCTTCCTGGGCCGCACCGCCGGTATCATTGCCAATCCCGAAGACACCAACTGGCTCAACAACCTTATCGAGCGACTAATCTCCGTATTCCGTTCTCCTAATTCGACCTTCCCCTTCTCTTCGTCTGCTCTTTCCCAAGTCTCTTCTACTCTTAGTCAGGATGTTGTTCCCCTCGACGACAATTCAGAGCTGATCTTTTACCGTACGGGGAGTGCTCTCTCCCACTATCAACCAGCTATTGATATTTCTGCAGCCCTTAATCAAACACCTGACCCACTCAACCTTCTTGCCAAACTCTATCAAAGTCCTTCTCTCGAAGACGCACTGACCCTCATCAAAACCACTCTGCGTGAACATGGGGTAGAAATCGTCACCAATCCCCTCGACGAACAATATCATAATCTCGTTAGTCCCGATAGCTTCAACAAAAATATCAATGACGCAAGCTCTTCACTTGCCAACTTCTATGCTGACGGAACCATGCGCATTACAGATGATAACGGAACTGAATATGGTTTCACCCCCAATGACTCTATTCCCCGCTCTTACATTTTCCTTCACCCAGAATTTTCGACTCTCCCCCTCCCCTTGCAACTCAAAACCTTGGCCCACGAAACCGGGCATTTTCTTGAAGAAATGGTCCTGCCTGGCAAAAGCGAGACTATTGATAATATTAGTGGGACCATTCATCCCAGTTCCGAGTATCTTTCTAGCCTCTACGGCGCCCACGCCGCCCTCGTCAATATCAATTTTGGGATTGATCCCCAAAACTCAGGTCTCGCCGGTCAACTCATACTTAACGACAAAATCCTTGGTCATCCCCTTAACTACTTAACAGTACCGCCTCAACCAATTCTTCCTAAACTCACCAGTAACTTCACCCAATACCAACCCCTCCCCATTTCCGAAACCACCCCCCAAACCGCTCTCAACACCTCCCTCGACCGTACTATCGACGCAATTGATACATCATCAGGTACAGACTTGCCACTAATAATTAATTCAAACAAAACAATAATTGTTGGCGAACAACACGTCAAAAATTCCCTTGATCCAAAATCAGAATTGGACTTCAAAAATGGGTTAGATCAGTCTCAAATCATAGTTGTTGAATTCGAATCCATCAAGGGAAATCCATATTCTCAAGCTAGCTCTGAAAAAAGATTTATGCAAACAGCTCAAGAGCATGCAATCAACACGAACAAAGAATTAATTATTTTAAATAACGAAATATCAGACAGATACAAATTATGGTTAGATTCCAAAATTGATATCTCCCGAGCAGATTTTGCATTCATGTTTGGTATACACATTCTCCAAAATGATCTGGCTAATAATCTCCCCCTAGAAGAATCCAGGAGAAAAATCTTAGAGTTATATACAAACTATTTCTTAGGAGATTCTGGATATGCCAATCAATTAACTAACGCTGTTTTTGATAGCATATTCGCTTCAACCGAGATTGATGAGGCAAAAGAAATCTCCACTTTGGTTCTCAATTTTGTCAAACTTGATGCACTAGCCAGGGAAAATTTCTATCAGTCAAGAATTAAACAAGTCAGAGATGCAAATCCTGATAAGAATATCCTTGCTGTTGTTGGAAAAAGTCATGCCCTCCCAATTTCCAATACCCTCACTGACGGTTCATTAACCATAATCAATACTCAATTACAGGATGAGATAAACAGTGTTTTGTTAAAAATAAAACAAAGAATCAAGTTTGATCAAATTACCTCCCAAGTCACTCCCCAAACCGCCCTCGACACACTCCTCGGTCGCACCATTGGTATTTCTGCCTTCCCCGACTTCTCTAATCTTAAAGACTTCGGTAAAAACCTTGGTACAAAATTCTTAAACTCCGCTCCCATTAGGACAATCCAACCAGCAGATAACTCTTCTCCCCAATCCCCCACTGCTCCTTCGCTTTCAACCCGTGCTCACACTTGGATGAGTGATCGCTACCAAAACTATAAACTTAACCAATGGAAAAACCGCTTGGGTGACGTCCTCACTGCTGAACAAAAAGATGAAGTCATTAATACTCTTAAAGCCAAACCAAACGGAGACAAGCTCATTCGGATTCTCGTGAGCCCTCGCTCTCCTCAAAAATATTTAACCAACTATTCATTTAACGACAGTAATATTATTACCGCTCTTATTGATGTAGTTACCTTAGCCAACACCATTCAAACAGTCCAACCAACCATTGACACTCAGGGTCTCCTTAATGAATTACTAAATGGTTATTCCGGCATCGATTTTACCAAAATATCTCCTTATTCTTCTCAACTTGCCTCTATCGTCTTAGGAAAAAACGCGTACGGAGTTAGTCAATTATTTAAGGCCCTATCAAATCCAGATTTAGATCTATCTACCACCATTCCCCCACTGATTAAACTTAGTCAAATTCTCGCCGATACTGGTAGTACAGATACCTGGGATCTCACTAATCTTATCGGAGAAAAACCCACCCAATCAACTCTCGATCTTTTAGTAGCAAATAGTAGCACCCTTGAACAAATTCTGCGCACAATTCCTACAAAAAATATCTGGACGAAAGTTATCGATGACGCTTTTCTGTTTCCTGCACTAAACAGTCTCACCAATCAAGCTAACGCTACCGATCACTTCTCCAATCTCTCGCTTTATATCGATGAGCTGGTTAAAACCAGTCGAACTTTCAATAAACGTTTTAGATCTCACTATTCCGGAGAAGTTTTAGTAGCAGGCCTCAAGTCTTCCGACCTTACCACCTATCTTCACCGCCTCCAAAATCTGACTTCCCCCCAACACAATCGTACTCTAAGCATTTTCAATGCTATCTATAACCTAGGAAATACTAATCCTGCCAATAAACCAGCTGACTATCTCGATGATAGGGTTGTCGAAACTCTGCGAGTTCTCACTCTAAATGATAATGTAGACAATACCCTCAATTTCCTCGATACAATTACCCAACAGGCCAACAACCTTCCTCTTGCCAAGGACTCATTCGAAAAACAAGTTTATCTTCTCGAAACTCTCAAAATCATCAATCTCAATAATTTTGCTCCCGATCGAATTTTTTGGATTGTTAATTTACTCAAAGAAGAGCCCAATCTTAGTCGATTTATGATTTACCCCCAAGCTCTCAAGGTTTGGGCCACCATGGATAACGACGAACAATTTACGGCTTGGTTTGAATCACTCAAAAATTCGTCAAATACATTGAGCGTTCTAGAGTTATCTGCCCAAGATCCTACCCTAGCCACTGAAACTCTCGAAGCCGCCAGAAAACTTGAAACTGAGTTTGAAGTTAATGTTCCTGAATTGATTGAGAAAAAATACACTCAACGGCAAATTATCCAACTCGCCTTGAACCTTACTACCCTCTCCACCAATTTATTAACTTCTTTTAGTCCTCTCACTCAGAATCTCATCATCGAAGCTATTATCAAAGACTCCCATTCATTGGCAATTTCCCAGATTATCTCCTCCCAACAATCAGAATTTTCCCTATTTTTCAAAGACACTGATGATTTGAACAAGATCGAGTCAAAAATAGCCCTTTTTAGTGAATACTCCAATTCCCCCGAATCTCTACTAGAAATTAATCATGTTATTCTTGCCAACATTTACCAAAAATATCAATTAAATCCTGCTCAAATCCCCTTGAATTTACCTCTTACCACCACTATCGCTTTAGAAAATTTATTAGCCAGACTTCCCCAGCCAGTCTCAAGTATAGATAAATTTGATCCGGAGATCAAACAATATCTCCAAGCACTTTTCCCCAAACTCAACAACAACCAAATAGATACAATTATCCGGACTATAAATTTTGTGGCCAACCCCCTTACCCTTCTCACCCTTACATCTTATAATCAATCCTACGGTCAATTCATTCTTGATCATGACACAGACACCACCCTAATTACCAATGTTCTTGGCCTGGTAGTCCATAAATATCAGGATAGGCCTGAACAAATATTTTCCCAAGCCCAACTTGTCTTTGACTTTTTTAATCAATCCCCAGCTATCCTCCAGGATATTGATTACTTGGGAATAATTGTCGATCACCTGGGTACTACATTCGATTGGTCAAACCTCGCCTCCCTCTTATCCAACAACACCGTTTCCAAAGTAAACCTCGTAGATTTAGAATCAATCCCCCAAGCTCTCGAAATTGTTTCTCAATATCATTCCAGTTCCATCCCAACTTCCCCAATTTCTGCTGTTGCCCATCTAGCAGGCTATATGATTGATCATAACCAAATTGAAGCTGCCTATAAACTTTTTGATTCCCACATGGGAGAGAAAAATTTTTCTACCGAAGAGTTCCTCACTTTTCTTCCCCCCGAACAAGTAAAGTTCTGGACCAGCATTATCAATTCATCAGGGATTAAACAATACCTAATCGAAGAACAAGTTAATGGTTACCAATACTACCAACAACGTTTTCTTCAAGAGGACTCCGACAGTGCCATCAAAGCTCTCATCATCTCCGACCTAACCACTAGCGACAAGACCTACGCTGCCCGGCAATTCTTTCCTTTCGAACTCATGAATCGTTATCGTAACATTTTTGACTTACTTCCCCCTACCGTCCAACAATTCTGGCGAACATTTTACTATCATAACTCATTTGCTAGCGAGAATGTCTTTCCCCATGGCACCGCCTACTCTGATTTTTTGACTTACTATCAAAACCTTAATCCAGATCAAATTATCGCTCTCATACTAACCAAACGTACCCCATCTCTTTCCTGGCCAGCCACTCAACTTTGGAATCTCTTTGAAGGAGATATTAACGATAATGTCATCACCCATATCTCCGACCCCACCATTCGGAGATACTGGGCCATCATCTCTCAGTCCCCGACCACCCGTGATTTTCTTCTTTCTCTCGATTGGAATTACTTTGCTCAGGAGCTGGTTAACTTAACCCCCGAAGAAATTCACTTAATTTCTCAGTCTCCGGTCTATCTGCCCGATAATCCTCTCAATCAAGATGAAATTGCTCAGCTACTTAACTTCCGTGAACAATTACTTTCCCATCAATATCGTTTATTAGATATTAAGCAATCGACGCTCAATAAACTTTTCAACTCATCTGATCCAGACGAAAACGGTTCCAGATTTGGCCAATTTATGAACTGGATCCATTTAAACACAGTTGACTCTAGAACTCGCACTCCTCTCGGTCTCATGAGTTGGCGTATCTATCAACAAATTTTAAAGGGTAAGCCCTTTACTAATCCTATTGAATTCATTAATCTTTGTGGTCGAGTCAACGATCACATAACTCAACAACTTAGAGAACTAACCGAAGACAACTTCTCTCCACCTCTTAATTATCGTGTCAGTCTCGGTTCAGAAATCGAAGTTGTCAATAACGGTCTCCAACGTACGGGTCTCTTTAGCCTCGAGGATTACATCGAACTAAAGAGGCTCCAAAATCAACATAAAACCACTGGCTCCGCATCATTAGACCTCATGGAGTCCGCAATGGACAAGCTGACCTTAACCTACTACCAGCAAATAAAGCAGGCCGTCCAGGAATACCAACAAGATACTAAATATCTCGACTCCCTCCAAGTCGGCAAGGGGCTTGATGGTACTCACGAATTCGCTAATTACCCAGTTGCCGACTATCGCCTGCTCATCTGGGAAATTTCCGAACTTGAACAACTTGGCTTTCTCTCTCTCCATCCCCAAATTCTCCAATGGATTGGCGAAAGAGGTATCCATATCACCATATCTGGCGAAAAAGGTATTAGCTTAGATGAAAACTCGATACTTCTTCAAAACTCCCTTCTTGGTACTGGTTATGCTGCTACCCCCCTCAACGGCCAAGGAGGGATTCAAGACGTAGAAGAAAAGGAATTGGCCAATACGGTCACTGTTTCAGGCAAAGAACTAACAATTAATTATTCCATTTCGCGAGGTATGTTTATTCGTGAACGTCCAGGAGTACCCGATATTTTCACCCAAAAATACGTAAATAATGTCGAGTTCCGTGTTAATAGTCTAAGTAGCCTCACCAATCTAGAAAAAACTTTCAAAGCCTACAATCGCCTTAGTATCCCTTTAATGACATATCAACGATACAAATCACTTATCAACGAAAAGCAGTTACTTCAAAACATCAATGATTTTATCGACGACCCCAGCCTCATTGAAACAATCCTTGCTGACGACTACAACGGCTTTCTCCTCCCCGAAATTCAAAACCCTCTAGATCGTAAACTAATTCTAATCTGGGCTTACTATCGTGTTAAATCGATCTATGGTTTTGAAAAATATCAACGAAGTGGAATTCTTCCTTCCCCTCTCAATAAGCCCTCATCAAAACAACTTATCTTAATGGAAGCAGAGCTTGGCCAAATCTTTCCCACTACAGAGGAAGGTAGTTCTCGACTACTAGAAGATGCCTATGCCTCTTACCACAACCCACCTCCCAAAAACACTCTACCTTGGTTCATGCAGAACCTAGTCAACGAAACCATCAGTGCTGTTGAACGTAGCTTCAAAAATATCTCAACAACTACATCACCCGATTTTATTCAACAATTGACCGCTCTCGGAAAATCTCTTGCCGAACCAATTCAGCAATTCATCGAAACCCAAACTTCCCAAACCTCCTATCTGGATTAATTACTTATACTCTCTCTAACCCCCTAGACATCCATTCAAATACTCGCTACACTGGTATTACATAGTCAAGGAGGTCCATATGCCCGATGTCACCTACGATCAAGCTACTCCCAAATCTCGTCGTTTCCCCGCCCTTAAATTCCGCTTTGGCGGATTTTTCCGCATCCTTGCCATTATCGCTCTCGCCATTCTCCTTAACCTAGCCGCTGCCGTCATTGCCGGCTTTATCTCCGCCTTTAGCGGGAACATTGATATCAATAGTCTTACTTTGAGTTTTGACCCCCAGATCACCATCGCCTATCTCCTGGTCTACTACTCCTTTGTTCACTTCTACAAAATTACTAGTCGCCAGTCCTACTTTTACCTCCTCTTTACTCTCCTCCTCTCCTTCACTACTAGCTTCATTCAAGGCAGTATCACCATGATTCTTCTGCCTCCCCTCCTCCTCAAACTACGCTTGATTCAAACTCCATCCGCGCAATAACTCATGTAACTCGGTAGGTACCCGCTCTTCCCATCCATCCTTTCCCTCTCTCATTATGGCTCTAATCAGGGTCCCCTCCAATTCCTCTCTTCTTAGTAATCCTGGCTCCTCAACTACCAATCCTCCATATTTAGCCAAAGTATCATTAGTCCACTGATTGTGTCCATAGACGGCTTCTGCTTCTGGCGCCTGTACCAGGATCTCTTTCGCCCATTTTTCATCATCATCCATGTAATCGTTGACCCCGACTATTCTGACTCTCTCTCCCCACCCTCGCTCAACAATCACCCTTTCCCACATCTGTCGTCTCTGGGCATACGTCCACGGGTTAGCCAGTTCATCCACTAGGTTGATACTCCCAATCACCACCGTCACCCGCTCACTCGTACTAAGGGCATGCTCCATGCAATCCAAATGCCCCAAATGTAATGGTTGAAATCTCCCGATGAACAACACTTCCTGATACTGTTTCATTTCAAATAGCCCAACGGATCTGGTTTTCCCCCAGTACCCTGGATCTCAAAGTGTAAATGAGTCCCCGTACTTCGCCCCGTACTCCCCATCATCCCGAGTACCGCCCCACGGTTCACTCTTTGCCCCACTTGGACACTCAAGCTCGCCAAATGGGCATACAGTGTCCGGTAACCATTCTCATGATTGATAACCACATGATTGCCGTACCCCACACTGCTCCACCCCGCCGTTTCTACTCTCCCCGCATCCGCCGCCAGGACAGATCCCCCATCATGATTGGCGATATCAATGGCCGGATGGTACCACCGGAATCCTTGGGTAATCCGTCCAAACGCCGGCCAAGCAAAATTACCGGTAGCCGAGACCGCCCCCGCATCAGGTGTCAGCACATTGGCAAAACGAGGGGTAGCGGGAGCCGGCGCATCCGGCATCACTCCATCTGGTAACACTAACGTCTGACCTGCCACGAGCGCAAAGGTTTCATCATCCGAAAAAGTATTTAACGGAAAGTCCACAATCGCCTGGGCATCCGTCTCAAATTTTTTAGCTAACGAGTACACGGTGTCCCCTGGTTTAACTTTGTACACAATCCCCGTGACCGGCGGGATCGACACCACCTGACCATCTTTGATTTTTTGCCAATTCACACTTGGGTTAGCCCACTTGATCGAATCCACCGACACATCAAACTTATCGGCAATTCCCGAGAGGGTATCCCCATCTTTAATCGTATACTCCGACACTTGGTTCCAGGTTTTCTGTGACTCAATCGTTACCAACCCATTTGTTTCCGTTCCTTGTCCAAACACTACTCCCACCACTCCCCCGCTTTCATTTTCACTCAAAAAACTGGCTCTCACCAACTTGGGGCCAAAGGTAATTCCAAAAAAGATTAGGGCCAACATGGCTGAATGCAAAAATGGTCTGGCGTAACGCCCTCTCTGGTGGTACAGCGCTCCCGCTATCAAATCTTTTCCTGCTTCAAATCGGAAAAAAGCTCGATATGCGTGCCGTGAAAGGTACACCCACAGTTGCCGAGCAAATTCCACCAGTTCCTGTCGCTGGGTAAGTTCTGTCATATCAGTCACCTATCTTACCACAAACCCTACCCCTCTTTTAGCGTCGCCAAGAACTCCTTATTGGACTTGGTCTTGCCCAAGCGCTCAACCAAGACACTGGTTCGCTCATCATCCCCCAGCATATCCACCATCCGGCGTAAGACCACAATATTTTGGTATTCGGTTCCCGTAAACAAGAGGTCTTCCCGTCTTGTTCCCGACTTGTACACATCAATGGCTGGGAAAATCCGCCGTTCAGACAATCGGCGGTCCAGTACCAGCTCCATGTTGCCGGTACCCTTAAATTCTTCGTAAATCAGCTCATCCATACGTGAACCCGTATCGACCAAAGCGGTTCCGATAATCGTCAAACTCCCCCCGTCTTCCATTTTCCGGGCTGCTCCAAAAAATCGCTTCGGTGGGTAGAGTGCCGCCGGATCAAATCCACCCGACAAGGTTCTCCCACTCGTGGGGATTGCCAGGTTATATGCCCGCGCCAGCCGGGTAATTGAGTCTAGGAGGATCACTACATCCCTCCCCTCCTCAACCAGTCGCTTAGCCCGCTCTAAGGCGATCTCCGCAACTCTAGTTTGGTCTTCGGCCGGCTCGTCAAAGTTGCTGGCCGCACACTCGCCCCTCATCTCTGATTTTTCCGTGACCTTTTCCAAATGTCTTTTGATATCTGTGACTTCTTCCGGTCGCTCCCCTATCAAAACTGTCATCAGGTGAATCTCTGGGTAGTTAGCCGCAATTCCGGTCACCATATCTTTCATGATGGTCGTTTTCCCCGCCTTGGGTTGCGCCACAATCATCCCCCGCTGTCCCCGTCCAATCGGCGCCACCAAATCAATCAAGCGGTTGGATAATGGTTGTTGTCCCATCTCTAGCTTGATCTTCTGGTTAGGATAAATCGGTGTTAGGTTATGAAATTTTACCCGCTTATACAGCTCGCTCGGTGGCTTGTTATTAATTTTATTAACCGTGGCTAGCCCCCAATAACGTTCATTTTCCTTGGGCTTTCTCGCTGTTCCTTCCACATAATCCCCAGGTCGCAATCCCAACCGGCGTACCACCATGCTGGAAATATATACATCCCGCTCACTCGGGGAAAAATGCGGTCGCAGTACCCCATGCCCATCTGGCGAATCATCCAAATAACCAACAATATTTTCAATCGGCTGAGTATTTTGAGGTGCCACATAGGTCTGCGGTCTCGGTGCAAAAGTAGGTCGCACCGTTTGAGCTACCGGCACAACCAAACTTGGCTGAGCGGTCACTTCTTCCTGTTTCTTTTTCGCAACTGCTGGCATACCTACCTCCATAAAATTTTTCTTTGTACAAACTACTGGAATCAAATGTCTGAAATCTATCTATTTCTCGGGGAACAAACCATAGTATCGCACTACTTCGCTAGTTCGTCAACTATCAAAGGCGCCACACTCAGCACTTTCAATTTCTCTTTCCTAATTCCTAATTCCTGTTTCCTGTTTCCTTGAATCGTGTCTGTGACCACGATCTCATTTATCTCACTCTGCTCGAGTTTTTCTTGTACCCCTGGCACGTACAAATGATGGGTTAATCCCACTCTGATCGATTTGGCTCCAGCTTTTTTTAGTTCTTTCGCGGTTGATAAAAGGGTCGCACCGGTAAAAACATTATCATCCACCAGAATTACTTCCCTTCCAGCTACACTCTGGCTCATCCCCATGATCGTGACTTTCCCACTCTCCAAATCCCGTCTTTTGTCGACATACACAACCGACAATCCCAAGGACTGGGCAAACGAGGTACTGGCCTTGGCACTCCCCGCGTCTGGCGCCACCACCACCGTCTGCTCCCCCACCTTTTTCCGGAAATAATCGATCAATAGGGGTTTGGCTGATAATTCAACAATCGGCACCTCAAAAAATCCCAGGGTTGCCCGGTTATGTAAATCAAAGGTAATTATTTTTTCTAGTTTGGCAGTCTGTAATACCTGTGCCATCACTTTAGCCGAGAGTGGCTCTCCCGGCCGAAACACCTTGTCCTGTTTACTGTACCCCATCCAGGGGATGACGGCTGTGATCTCCCTGGCTCCCTCCCGGTGTAAGGCATCACATAAAAGACAAAACTCAATCACATGTTCATTGGTTGGGCTCGACAGAGACTGTACTACCACCACTTGCTTTGCCAACTTCTTCTCTTTTACCCATACCCTAATTTCCCCATTCGCAAACTGCGAAATTTCTACCTCACCCATTTTACTTCCCATTAATTCCGCCACTTGCTTGGCTAATCCCGAATTACTACTTCCGCTAAATATCTGCATAAATTTATTCTACTCTCACCCGTTGTCCCTGCACATCAAAAATTTCCAGCGGTGCGTGTAGTCTCTGCTCCCGATATAAATTACGGTAATACTCAATTCTTTGTCTCCAATCTGATCCTGGTGCCGTCACGACCACCCCCTCTACATAACCAATACTTGTCCCATCTACACAAGTTGAATTTTTTTGTATCCCCCCTTTTTGTACCTTTACCCTATTCTCCGCGTAGAATCCCGACCAAAGCACCACTCGGAGTGAATCTCCCTTGTTCGCCCCTCTGTCCTGGGCATTTTGTTTCGTCATATACCATCCACCAAAATATCCATTGATCTTTTCTCGAGGATAACCAGATTTCCACTTTTCTTCTCCATATCCCGGTGTTAGTAACAAAGCATTATTCTCTCCAGTTGGTGAGCGAAATCCCTGTCTTAATATTTCTGCAAACGACTCAACTCGATCTGTTGTCCCCTGATGCCTCCCTAGTCCATGCGATGTTACAAAATGTAACGCCGGTACCACGCTTGCCCAAACCAACCCATCCCTCCGTGGTTCCACATATACCATTAAAGCCTGAGAATCTTTCTTTGCTTTCAAATAAGCCGGCCTTCCTTCCGCTATTTCCTGTCTGGCAATCTCTAACGCCTTCCCCCGTTCGATCGCCGGGAACACTCCTCCCAACCCACTTTCGAAAAAACTCAGATTTTTTGAAAATTCCCTGCCTAAACCCTGGAAAGACATCGCCTACTCCTCTTCATTTTACGTTATCCATCATCGTCTTATGGCACCTGAACACTATCGGAGGGCTATGAGCCTGCCCTATCTCACATGCCCCCCGATACTATTCACGCGTCGAGACATTATAAGCCTATACACTACCCGTAGTGGGTAACAACATCCCTTACACACAAAATGTAGCTTGACGCCCACCACGTGTGATGTTAAAGTTCATGTACGCTTGTGTAGGACCTAGAAATACTACACATCGTATTTGAATAAGAGCATTGCTACTCGTGAGAACTGTGCAAACGGTATATCAGCGGTAGGAATGCTCTTTTCGTATCCTAGCACCTCGAGTAGACGAAGTCAACCTATAACAAATCTACCTCCCCTTTCTCCAATAACCCATATAAAATACACCCCTGGCATTTTCTCTCAATTTACGATTGTGGATAACTAACGAATAACTAGTGCAGACGTATTTCACAGCCGAAAAAGTTTACGCAGGCCGACGGGCCGAGTTAGAGGCGGATCGCCAGCAGGCGAGAACGCCGTCTTTTTCGCGTGAAGTACATCGAACTAGGATTAGATCTTCAAATTACCAATTCTGGATGATTTCCCCTACTTTTCGATGACTACTTCTCGAGTAAATCTGCGTGTAGCCCAATTTTTGGGCCTCTTTTTCCCGTTTTTGCTCCCACCCTACACTCCTAATCTCACCCAATAGTCCCACTTCTCCGATCGCCACCGCATTCTTCGGCAATGCTTTCCCTCGCACACTACTGGCAATCGCTAATACTGTTGCCAAATCAATTGCCGGCTCCTTTACGCTCAATCCGCCGGTTACTTTCACAAACACATCCTTACTCCCCACCGCCAGCCGGGTATATTTTTGTAACACCCCCAAAAGTATCTGCACTCGTCGGGCGTCCACTCCCTGCGCTACCCGCCTAGGTACCGGAAGCTCCGACTCCACCACCAATGCCTGCACTTCTACCAGTACTGGCCTGGTTCCCTCCATAATGACCGCCACCGCGCTTCCAATCGCTCCCTCCTCCCGTTCTGCCAAAAATAATTGACTTGGATTAGTTACTTCCATCATGCCTGTCTCACTCATCTGGAACACCCCCACTTCATCCGTCGCCCCAAACCGATTTTTCTGCGTCCTTAAAATTCTCAGATCATAATAACGGTCACCCGTCAGCTCCAATACCGCATCCACCATATGTTCTAGTACCTTGGGTCCCGCCATCTCACCTTCCTTAGTGACATGCCCAACCAACATAATCGGCACGTTTTTCCGCTTCGCGTATGCAATTAGTCGTCCCGTACACTCGCGAATCTGGCCAACCGATCCCGCCATTCCCGGCAAATCAGCCGTATACAAAGTCTGTACTGAATCAATGATTAGTAAAGCTATATCTTCCTTCTCAATCGTTGTCAAAATTACGTCCACATCCGTCTCAGCCAACAATTTGAGCTTTGGCTCTTTGTTTTGGGCCTTTTTCCCTTTCTGCATCCTCTCAATTCTCAATCTTACTTGACCCGGAGACTCCTCTCCACAGACATAAACCGTCCTTTCTAAGTTTAAAGACAGTTGAGTAAGCAGTGTACTCTTTCCAATCCCCGGTTCCCCTATCATCAAGCAAACTTCACCCAATACCAACCCCTCCCCGAGCACTCTATCGAGCTCTCCAATCCCCGTGGATAAACGAGCCATTGTCTTGGTTTCAATCTCGTTCAAATTTTGTAATCTTGCCCCCGTCCCCCTTGTTTGCGCCGTTTTGGTTCTTCTCCCGACTTGTACTTCTTCAACCAGGGTATTCCACTTCCCACATTCCTCACACTTCCCTGCCCACTTGGGGTACTGCGCCCCACAACTCGCACATTCATAAACTACACTACTTTTCACCATGAGGCTATTCTAGCAAATGGCTAGCCAAAAACTTCAACCGTCCGAACAGAACTAAGTCCCATTACCGTCTTAGCCGCATTATCAAGCAGAGTCTCCTGATTAATCCCAATCACATTTGCATACCATGCATCCAGATTAAAAGCTTCCTTGTTCGGAATTAAAGTCATGTTCGGATCCCAATTAACTCGCATCACGTACTCCTCGTGTTGACCTGCTAAATGAACTTGACTCCCTCCAAACTCCCCTACAATCCGGCTCATGTCCCCTGCCGTTATTGTGAATCTTGGCATTCCCTCAAATTTTCCTTGACTTGCCAGGTTAAAATGACCACAGTGTAAGTGATCAAAATCATGTACACCCGGCACAAAACCAGAGTTTTTAATCACCTGGCATGCTTTTCTAAACCAACTTTCATCCACTTCCGAAACACCCTGAGCTTTCGCCAACAGCAAAGCTACCCCCTCAGCTCCACCCTGAATCTTAGGGCCTCGTACAATTTTTTGTGGTACCAGAAATTGATCCACCTTCCGCCCATCAACACAGTGAACTAATCCCCCCCTAACAACCCTAACCAACAAGCTAGGATCTCCTTCTTTCACTTCCCATCCGCTCCCCAGCATCCTCTCCAACATTGTTCTGTTCGTCGATGGTATCTCTGGTGACATACTATTCCTCTACCGCCGACAATAATCCTCTCAATTGCTCTTCGACTGCCTTCCAATCCCCATTCGCTCCGCGGATTTCCTCAAAAATCCACTCCAAGTCCACTAAGATCTGATCATCCTTCACTATCATCTTTGTTTTACTCATATGTTTACTCCCTATTTCCTATTTTCTAATTCCTAATTCCTATTTGTATCCAACCGGCACCTCTTTAAGTACTGGTCCCAAACTCATTCTGCGGTGTTCTGGGTCCACATTCTCAACCAACACCTCGATCACTTCTCCAGGTGTTAACTCCCCAAAACTACCCATCCGAGAGACATGGATGAGTCCATCTACTCCTGGCTCGAAGTTCACAAACGTGCCAAATGGCGCGCTCCGGGAAATCTTACCCTTAATCGTTGTCCCGGCTGGGTACTTCTCTGCCGCCATACTCCATGGGTCAGCTTGCAGCTGTTTGATTGAGAGGTTCAGTTTCCCGGTCCCCTGCTCTACCCCCATCACCTTAACTTTTACGGCATCTCCTACCTTGAGATATTTGTGGATATCCTCCACTTTCTCCCAGGAAATCTCTGAAATATGGACCAATCCCTCAACTATTACTCCCGAAACAGTGACCGCCACAAACGCGCCAAAATTTAAGACTCCTGTTACCTTCCCTTCCAAAGTATCCCCTACCTTCACTGCCTTAAGAGCATTCTCCCGCTGAACCATTTGCATGGCTTCGGAAACATGCTTTTCCGAGAAAATTAAACGGTTCTTTTCTCGATCCACCTCGATGGGCTTAACCGCAATCATCTTTCCTACTAATCCCTGCAAATTCCCGGCATAACTAGACCCAAATTGGGAACTGGGGATAAATCCTCTTAGTCCCTGCCATTTGACAATCATCCCCCCACGATTAAGCTCGTAGGTTTTGACCTGTACTTCTGTTTCATTTTTTAAATACCCTTCGAGCATATCCCACAACTTGGTCATCATCGCTCGGCGCAGTGACAGTAAAATCTGTCCCCGCTCGTTTTCATCAGATGCAATATACACATCAATCTCATCCCCTACCTTCAAAGTCTCGATAAATTCACGCGCGTATTCGTATTCTTTTTCCGCTACCAACCCCTCAGTCTTGGCTCCGATATCGACCAATACCATCTTCCGGTTCACCATTGTGACTAATCCCGTGATCGTCTCGCCTTTTTTGGGAACCGACAATTTATATCCTGCACTTGAGAGCAACTCTTCCATCGTCACCGGTTCTTTCACAGCTTTTGTTATCTTCACTTCCTTCTTAACCGTCTTCTCTTTCTTTGGCGCCTTTGGCACTTTTGCCACCACCTTTACTTTCTTAGTAACTTTAGCTTTTACCATAACCAATCTATCTCCCTTCTTTTGTTCCCTTATTTTACCTCGAGACCCCCAAAATCACAACCACCAACTCTGATTTCCTGTTTCCTAATTCCTACTTTCTAATTCCTATCCCCTATCTAGCACCCGGAATCAAATCGCTCGGCTGGATCTCGTAAATCGAGGTTTCTACCTGGGTAGAAATAATAAAGTAACGAACTACCACGATCAAAGCCCCGAGTCCCAAGGCAATGAGCAGCGCCCCCAAAAACTGGTTCCGTCTCACCCCTTGTTCATTAATTTGTTTACGTCTAGTTTTCATTTACACTCTCCGTTTTGATTTGTTTTGCCGGCTGGGCAACAGAACTGCACCTGATTACTCTTGTTATAACACAAGGTTGAACCCACCAATTTTACTTGCGCTGGACCAGTCTTAGCACACACTTTAATCAATTTATCCCCAGACATCATATTTAACGGGCGTTCCGTCCGACACTCACACACTCCCTTGATTGGTACATAATATTCCTCCCATTTCACATCATAACCCTGACCTCGATATGCATCTATTTGCTTTTGCAAACCCTTGCCAGACACAATCCAATTTTTGTCCGGATGACCGGGATCTAGGTGAATCTTTTCTCCATTCTTATATACCACGGGGTGTTTGCGCCCATACAATCCTGGCTGACATTTGTGCATTCGGGAAATATCTATCGGTTTTGGCGCCGACGCACCCGTATGCTTATCCATCATCACGTTACTGGTTACACTTCGTTGGTTATACAACAACCCCGGCTGACACTTTGGACCAATCAAGGCTTTTGACCAACTTAACTGTAGTCGGGCTTCAAGCTTGCACCCTGCTTCCGTCACGGTAGAAGTATCAACTCCATAATCCCGCAAAAGTGAAATCTGTTGAGCACTTCCTTTTGCAGGATTTCTTATTACTTGACAGGAATAAACTTCTTTCCTTGGAGTACTAAGATTAGCCATCACACAACTGCCCTTTGTGGCCTCGCTGGATCCACAAGCTACCAAATTATTTTGATTACTGCCCCATCCCGTTTCCATTTCAGGATTATAATCTGGTCCCAGACAATAAGTTGCATACTCATCACTTGGCGAGACCGCATTAACCGAAACCATCTCTTCGTTTGTTATCCCCACATTGGCTACTACCACGTCCTCTTCCTCAACTTCTCGATCTTGGTATTCCAATACGTTTTTATCGATATAATTTGCTTCCCAAATCATCCAACCCACTGTTATGGCCGTCATTATTGCCAACCCCACAGACATTATCATCAACAAACCACTCCTAACATTCCTGGACTGTTTTCCCTTAATTTTTTTCTTCATTTGCATTCTCCTCCTTGGATAGTCTTACCAGCCGGACAACATAGTTTTACGGTCGGTTTACTCACTGAACCGGTATAGCACCCGGTCGCGCCCACTACCTCTGTATTATCAGCCACTGATGCACAATGTTTGTATAACTTGCCTCCAGACACAATATTGACTGGCTCCTCCACCGCGTATTTACACGCTCCCTTATATTGAACCGTATAACAAGGTTCCCATTTCCCCCCTACCGGGCAATATCTTCCTGCCAAACCTGGGGAACATTTATGCATCCCGCTAATATCGATAGGTTTGGGCCTCATCGTCTTGTTAACTTTATCCACCAACATATCGCTGGTAATTGTTCGCTGATCAAACAACAGTCCTGGCTGACACGCTTCACTCCTAAACGCCCCCGCCCAGCTCCTCACCATCGCTGCTTGTGATCTACATCCTGCTTCTGTTACCCCTGCCGCTGCTGCTGCCGTGGGATTTGTCGCCTGACAAGACAAACCAGCTGTTGGAGTACTCAACTTGATAACCTGACACCCTCCCTTAGTCTCATTATCCGCTCCACAAAGGGGCAATCCTCCCTCTCCCGCTTTCGGAAAGGCAATTTCGTTAATCTCTATCTCCTCCGCCACTGCCAACTCTTCGAAATCATTGAACATCCATAACTTCGATTGCATATCAAAGTACTGCCACACCATTGCCGAAACCGCTACAAAAGTCATCACCACCACCGCTCCAATCGCAAACTTGTACAAACTCAGCTCCCCCAACTTCTTGGTCAATTTCTTCGTAGTTTTTCGTGCCTTCATAAATACCCCCCCCACAACTGTAGTGACTTCACTATGAACGATTTTTCTCGTTCTTGCAAGACCCTATCATCCCGCCTCCAACTATGACTTCTTCTCCCTCTTTGCCTGTCCTGGCATAGAGCACGGCACTTTGTCCTTCGGCTATCGCAAATACTGATTTCTGTATCCTAATTCCTATTTCCTCTTTCCTAATTCCTAATTCCTCCACCAAATATAGTTCTCCCAAATTACGCACTCTCACATACAACTGATTTTTCTTTACTAAATCTTTAATCAATTCTTTCTTCATTCTCAATTCTACATTCATAATTTTAAAAGCAGTGGAATATGCCTCCTCTCTCGTCCCTACAATTAACTGATTTTTTCTCATATTCTTCCCAATTACATATAGCCCTGGCAAATTCGCCAGATCTAGTTTTGATTTTTGAGTTTTGATTTTTGAGTTTATTTCCCATCCCCCCCGTTGACCAATCGTACTAAACCATAATCCTAGGTGCTTCCCTACAACTCTCCCCTTCCAGACTACCTCTCCCGGCTCTACTCCCAATTTTCCCCGCAAAAACTCTTTCAAATTCAATTCTCCCATCATACACACCCCCATTGAATCTGGCTTATCCGCATTGGGTAATCCTAATTCCTTTGCTTTCGCTCTCACTTCTTGTTTGGTCATCTCTCCCAACGGAAACAACAAATTATCTAATTTCCTCGGGTTTACCCTCCACAAAAAATAACTCTGGTCCTTCCCTAAATCTCTCGGTCGCTGTAGATACCCTTCCGGAGAAATTCTCGCATAATGTCCCGTCGCCAAGTAATCAAACTCCTTCCCTCTTGTCCAATCATAAAACAGCCCAAACTTGATCTCGGCATTACACACAATATCTGGGTTTGGCGTCCGACCCGCCTTATATTCATCAATAAAATATTGGACCACTTTCTCTCGATACTGTTTCCTCACATCTAATGTCTGGAATCTAACTCCTAGACGCATTGCCACCTGCAAGGCGTCTTGTCTATCCTGGTCAGTTCGACATCCCGGCTCGTTATACGCCTCAATAAATACCCCTGTAACCTCATATCCTTCTGCTACCAGCAAAGCCGCCGCAACAGCTGAATCCACTCCTCCGCTTATTCCAACCGCCACTTTTTTCCCTTTTGGCATGTGCTACCCCACTACCACCGCAAACCGTCCTAAATCGCGTTTCCCCACTAAAAATTTGTGTTTCATCCGGCTCCGGTCCGCCACCGACACCATCCCCTTCACTTTCACCCCCGCCATCAAATACTTGATTCCCACAATCTGACGCTTATTCCTCCCCAGCGAACTATAGAAAAAATCTTCATACAAATGATTATCCGGGTCCAGTAGTCCCAATTTTTTCGCTAGTTCTCGATCAATACTGCTCATGTTAGCTCCGGTATCGATCTTGGCTTTAACTGTTTCGCGTTCTCCCCCCAATCCCCAAATCTCAATTTCTTCAGTCGCCCCCACCGTCTTTCTCCCCATCCCCGCTTCCGCCAACTTGGGATCAGCAAATAAAGCCTGACCCACCCTAATCCCATGTTTTACCGACACGATTTTTAGCCCCTTTACCCTCGTCAGCCTCTCCTTGAGTCCCGCTCGGTTAGCAATCTGAATTTTCAGTCCTGGCTGAGCATTCACTTCCAAAATCATCGGCACAGTTTCTACTTCCTGTTTCCTCATTCCTAATTCCTGTTTTCTCAACACTGGTTGCAGGACTATATCCGCGGCCATATAACCTAGCCCAATCGCCCGGCTCGCCAAAATCGCCGTCTCCAAAATACTCTCCCACTCCGGGATCTGCACTCCTCGCAATTTCCGTCTCGTCCCCGGGAAAAACTCAATTGGTGTTCCGTGATGAACTCCGTAGGTCGTAATCCCTGTGGCGATATCGATTCCCATTGCCGCCGCTCCCTGGAACAAATTTGCCCTTCCCCCCGATTCCTCAGTTGGTAATCGGGCGTAACTCATGATCGGTACTCCGTTAAAGACAATCACTCGAATGTCGGGCGTCCCGTGATAACTATATTTCTCAAATACCGGGTGGACCGCTACTCGCTCTTCGATATAGGCCGTGTCAGGCAAATCGTCCATTGAATACCGGCCTTGCAAAATATCCGCTACCTGCAGTTTCAGATCTGCTACCGTCACTATTTCTCCCTGCGAACTTACCCATTCTCCCGCATATTCACCCTGTTTCTCAATCACGATAATTCCTTGTCCACCAAGTCCATTATTGGGTTTTACTACAAAATCTGTAGGCAGTGATAACCAGTCAAATCTCTCCAATTGCTCGATATTCCCGATCCGAGCATAAGTTTGTGGCACCCGTACATCCGCCTTCCGCAAGGTCTCTTTGGTTAACAATTTGGAATTGGCAATTCTTTTCCCTTCCCGGCCGTTATAGCGGGAAGTATATAAATGATTCCGCGAATTCAGTCCCAATACATCTCTGATCTTCATTCTTCCTCGTCATCGTTGGTAGCTTTTTTGAACAACCAATACTCTGACAGCCTTAGCCCCGTATACTTCCCCATAAAGATATCAAACACTCCGACCCCAAAGTAAATTAGCTCCGGGTACAGTAGTACCGTCTTCTGTACCACCTCCCACCCCAGAATTAATGAGGCAAACATTGCCAGTACAAACGTCTGCAAAATCATCGCTCTTGCCTCACTCCCGCTCCGCCCAGACTGGATATCAATAAATGTTTCTGCCAGTAGCATCAAAATCAAGATCGGGAAAATCCCCACCTCCATTATTCCTCGTGTAAACTCCCAAAAAGATGCGCCCCAGAGGGACAAAAATACGGCTCCTGACACCATCCATAGTAGTAGGGCCAATCTCGGCAGGTACTGCAGTCTCATTTGCTTCAGCAGTGTCCTCGCCAAAGTTGATACTAGTAATATCACCCCAAACAAAGCTACCCCCGCCCAAATTCCTGTCGCCAAAAAGGATACTGCCAGTAGTGAGGGAGTCAAAATTCCCGCTCCCCTAATCCCAATCAAATGCCTGGCCGCCGCCACAATCGCCACAACCAGTGGGAAAAGCAAAATCAACACCGCTGTGTTGGCCGGTACCCCATTCTCTACCGCCGAATCCAGCGCGTGCCGCAAAAAGTTCTTCCACGATAGCTCCCCCACCGGATTTTCAAACAATACCGCTTCAAGCTTATTCTTGACTTCCACCGTCGGCTGGGTCAAATCGGTTTTTATTTCCGGGATCTTTTGCTCTGTAACAACTTCCGCACTCCCAGTCGCACTCGATGTGGCCGTTTCTTGTGCCAAAACAGGGGTGGTCAATAACCACAACCCCACCATAACCAACAAAATCTTCCGCATACCACGTATTATACAGCGATAACCTTCAAACTACCCTATTCTCTACAAAACCGCCTCGATCGCACTCCAGGGCTGAGCTCCCTCAACCACCTGATCATTCACAAAAAAGGTAGGCGTCGCCCCAAATCCCAAAGACTGGACAAACGCCGTATCCTCAGCTGGCTGACCCGTATATTTTTCGCTGTCTAGACAGCTTTGGAGTTTTTGCCCATCAAGGGCGTCGCCCATCAAAGCTACTACTTTAGCCGACTGAGCAAGATCATTCTTCACCACCTCGTTCAAAAGATCATACCCCGCCTTGGTCATCAGCTTGTCGTGTGCTTCCCAGAACTTCCCTTGGTCGTAGGCACAATACAAAGCCTGTGTCCCTACTTCTCCACTCCCATGCCCTGGGGCATACAAGAAAATAAAACTGGCCTTCCCTGCTTCTACCAACTTCTTAATTTCTGGCACTGGGGCAACATACGTCCCTCCGTCTGCCACCATTTTAAATTGCGTGCTCGTATTATTTAGTTCTGGGTGCATCCCCCCGGCAATATGACAATAGGGGCACGACGGATCCGATACCTCCGTAATAATTACTTTGGCGTCTTTATCCCCAAAGGTAATGTGTTTCCCATCAAATTTTTCCTTTACTGCCGCCAAGTCAACCGTAGTTGGGGTTGCTGTCTGTTCTCCTTCTACTTGAGCTACCTGAGCTGGGTTTGTTGCCCCTTTTTCCAGATAATCCACCTTTGTCTTATACACTCCCAAAAAATATGCTCCCGCAACTAACATTATTACCATGACATATTGTGCAATTGCCTGCTTCATGTCTTTACCTCCTTAAATTACCTCTACCTTTTAAGTTTTGTTTACTATACCACACTCTCATTTCGCGCTAACCACCGCTCCGCATCTAGTGCCGCCGCAACACCCATTCCCGCCGCCGTTGCCGCCTGGCGATAACGTTTGTCCACACAATCTCCCGCCGCAAACACTCCAGTCTTATTTGTCATGGTCGGAATTTCCCCCTCGCCAACTATGATATACCCCTCCGAATCCAAGTTAATCCCGCTTGAGCTTAGCCACCCAGTCGCCGGCACATGTCCAATCGCCAAAAATATCCCCTCCGCCGGAACTGTCTCTTCCTTCCCCTTCACCTCCAACACTAACGTCTGGACTCTATCTCCTATAATCTGTCGCAGACTAGCTTGCCATTTAACCTTAATTTTGTCGGGGTTATCGGTCACTCGTTTCTGCATCGCGATACTGGCCCGGAATTTGTCTCCTCTCACCAACATCGTGACTGAACTGGCAAATTTGGTCAAAGCCCACGCATCCTCAATCGCTGCATCCCCTCCTCCCACCACATACACCCTCTTCCCTTTATAAAAGGCCGCATCACACACCGCACAGGTTGAAAGTCCTTTGCCGTAATATTTTTCTTCCCCAATCCCAAGCATCCTTGGTGCCGCCCCCATGGCCAAGATCACCGCGTCATACTGACTTTGTAGCTTCCCCAAATCACTCACAGCTTCGTATACTAGCTTAGCTCCAAATTTAGTGGCTTGCTCCGTCATCGCTAGCATTAATTCCGGTCCTGTTTTCCCCACCACTCCCGGATAATTCTCGATTTCACTCGTTTTAGTCAACTGACCCCCTGGCTCCATCCCTGCGTAAACTGTCGTCTCTATCTCCGCTCGGCTGGTATAAATCGCCGCCGCCAGTCCCGCCGGCCCGCTTCCCACAATCGCAATTTTATGTTTGTTCATACTTACTCAGCTTGTTTCAACAAGTTTTCGTACATCGCACGTCCTGCAAACCCTGATTTCCTCACTACTTCCTTCCCCTCTTTAAATAGTACTACCGTCGGGATACTCATTATCCCATATTTTTGGGCAGTCGAAGGGTTCTGATCTACCTCCAGCTTCCCAATAATAATTTTATCCTTATAGTCCGTCGCCAACTCGTCGATTACTGGTCCCGCCATCTGGCAAGGTCCGCACCAACTCGCCCAAAAATCCACCATCACTGGCTTGCTGGCCTTGAGTACCGCCTCTTCAAAGTTTTGATCCGTAAATGTTACCGTATTGGCTCCTGCCATATATTCCTTTCAATTAACTAATATCAAATAATTTGTGTAATAACTTCTCCATTTTAACTGGCTTTTGATTCCTCACACAAGCCACCGCTTCATCCGTCAATAACTCCTTCCCCACCGCTCCCAAAGCTGCTCGTACCGCCGCCACCTGGGTTACCACCTCCGAACACTCTCGGCATTCCCCATACATCCGGATAATCCCTTCCACCTGTCCTTTTATTCGTTTCAGTCTCGTTAAAGTTCTATCTTCCATACCTTCATAATACCCCATGGGGGTATTATGTGTCAAGCCGAATTACCTAACTATATAAATAGTAGCCACGTTCCCATCGCCAAAAGCACAATCGCCAGTGCCAAATGCATCCATCGTTTAGCCTTGTGTTCCCATTCTTTCATCTCGATTAGTTTTTGTCCCCGCCACATTACCACTAGTACTACAATGAGGGGTAACACGAACAACAAGTTATAGTACAAAAAATATAAAACGACCAAAGGCATGGCCATCCCCGATTGGGACAAAATTGTGGCTGTCCCCACATAGATCGGCAGACTGCATGGTGTTTCCAGTAGAGTCACCAGTATCCCCAACACAATTGTCGTCGGATAACTCGTTTTCTCGATCAGTCCCTGTAGTCTTGTCTTGCTGGCGGTCGGGATCCGCAAATGTGGTCCAGCCGTAATCCCCAAAAAATCCTTAAATTGAATTAATCCCGCTATTAACAATCCGCCGCCTACCACCCAATTAAGAACGTTGGCTCCCCCACTCAAATCAAATTGTGAGACAAACGAATATAGTCCCAATCCCACGATCAAATAAGTTGCAAACACGGTTCCCACATACAGTAGTCCCGTCTTAATTACCCGCTCCGGTTTTTTGGCAAATACTAATAGATACCCCAGTAACATCACCATCATCCCAATGGCACACGGGTTAATCCCGTCCACCAGTCCCGCCACAGTAATCATCGGGAGTGACAAAACCCCTTCCCTTCCCTGCAAATAACACGCTAGTCGCGTACACTCCCCATTCATACGTTCGATCCTACTACCTGTAAGGCTGTAATACTAGTCGAATGAGCAAATACCCGCCAGCGTACACCCAAATCCGCCACTTTTTCTCGACGAGCCATACTATTCCAAACAACGCCAAATCCAAAATAGCTTCCATCGCCCACCAGGGAATCCCCCCTACCAGATTGGTAAACTCCCCATTGAAGCCATTCGCCAATCGCCCTATCGCCTGTGCAAGAGGTAGCGGTGTAATAAAAGCTGCGATTATTGCTCGCCTATTTTCTAATTCCTCTTTCCTAATTCCTAGCCATAAGACCAATAGTCCCGCCCCGACAGCCCCCCAAATCGATAATCCTCCGTTCCAAACCTGTAAGATGCGCCCCCAGTCCTGCGCGTAATAGTCCCACTGATCTATCACGTGGTAGACTCTTGCCCCAATTAAGGCCGCCACAATCACCCACGGGACTACTTTCTTTGCTCTCGGCTCGATTCTTTCTACCCAGCTCCACCAGACCGCTACCGCCCCCCCCACAATCAGTCCATACATACTCATATATCCAGATTGTATAACACCACAAAGAGGAGATGTAATTTTCAGCGCGGAGCCATCCATCTGGGCAGCCAGATGACGATGTGAGCACTGCAAAATAACATCGACTGTTTGTAATGACTATCTCACCCAAAAACTAAACAACCCAAAAATCCCTGTCATCACCCACAAAAACACCAGTCTCTCCTCATCCAAGATCTCTCGTTTAATCAGCCAAAACAGTCTTACATGCAACCTTCTCGGTTCAGTTCGCTGCAACCTCCATGCATCCATCAAAATATGGAGCATCAGCCCCATCACCACCCCTTTCCCAAATAGTCCTCCGGTCGAAGTCAAGGCAAAAAAAGCTAGTGGCACCCAAATCGCCATAAATAATGCCGAACGAAAAGTTAGCCTCTCCTGCTCCATTCGTCTCACGTCCAGTAGTGACAAAGCACTCCCATATTTCCTTTGTTGGATGTACCACGCAAACTGTTGGGAAATCTGAGCTCCGGGGTAGCTATAGGTATATACCACGCGATCCAAAAACAAAACCAGTACCCCGATTATGACCCCCACTACCCATCCTCCCCAAGGGAAAATATTTGCCCATTCCAGATTACTCCACTCTGCTCGAACCACAAACACTAATAACCCATACACAACCGCCATCGGCACATGGGACAGGACATACCGTTTCATACCTTCACTCTACTACGAATTTCCTTCATCTTCCACATAAACATCCTTGCTCGGCTGCGCGCCTGAGAAGCATCCACCGCAAAAGCTCTGGCGGCCTCCAGTACCGCCCGGGGGATCGTCTTGGCCAAGCGGATGTAGAGTGATTTGTGCGCCAAATCATCCAAATCAACTGCCAACCGGTACCCGTAATCCTGAAACTCTTGTGAAATATACTTCCCATCCTTTTTGACCTCGTACTTCGCCAAAATATCCGAGAGCAGTGTCGGCTGATTTATCGTTTTGGTCATAAATTCGATTCCTTGGCGATCAATAAAGTTGCCAAACTCCACAAGGCAATACTAACAAGTACCAATTCTTTCCAGATGCCCCAATATACTCCCATCGCCATAATTCCAAATATTCCTATCGCCCCCAGCGAATACATGATTTCGATATACACCCAATAGGCAATCGAGTCCATCCGCTTCCCCCCCAAATGTAAGTAATCCGAGAAAAAATTGGCATGAACGCTACTAAACAGTTGGCGTCCCATATCCACTGGCAACACTTGTGCAATTCCCTTCACGAAAAATCTTGCTACCCAAATGATGGCAATTCCGGCAGTAGCCAATCCAAATATTCCCTCATCCGCATAATCTTTTCTCGCCCGCAGTTTATCAAACCAGGGACCCGTTATGTACTGTATCGCTACCGCCAAAACCGCCACTACGCTATAGATTATCCCTATTTTCTCATCGCGGATTCCTTGGAAAAACAAAATGAGCGGCCAAATGACCCCATTGCCGTAATCATTTACCGCGATTCCCACATTAGCCACTGCCTGGTGCAAATATCTCTTAGTTCGCAAAAAATAGCCAAAACCAGCCAAGCTCACTCCATTTTTATGGGTATGACCAGGCATCCACCACAATGGAATAATCGAGAGTGCCAATATCGCTAGAGTCACCCCAAAGAGGGTCGAGTATCCCGAGAGAGCCACAATTGTTCCTCCCACAAACGGCCCCAGCAAACTCGCGATATTCTCCAGAACTGCAATATAAGCTATCCTTCTCCCCATTGTTTTACCCTCAATATCTTGTGACAAAGCCGAATCCCGGGAAATCCAATACATTGGGATCTGTAACCCTCCGCAAACTGCCGAAACCCACAACCAACTAGTGTCCTGCTTAACCAGTAGCAAACTCACCGTGTAGGCGATCAAAAAGAACACCGACAGACTAATACTGCGGCGGAACCCAATCTGTTCGATCAATTTTGACAAAGGAAAAACTATTATAACTACCACCAATCGCTGGAGAATATAATATGCCGCGACCAACCATAGTGCCGCTTGCCAACTCCCCCAGATCCCCATTCCCACTGAATAAATAAACAGTGGAACATATATCGATGTCATCGACATGAACAAAGATCTCAAAAGCCCGTTGGCGTAAAAAGCGTGCACTCCGTCAATATTTTTGTACCAACTTCTCATGTTCTCACTATATACCAATCATGGCTGTAACTTCATCCAAAGTCGTGATTTCCTTGACACTTTTATCCTCGCGGAATCTAACTAGCCTCGGGAATCTCAAGGCATAACCCGCACTGTGCGCGGGGGATTTGGTGATCTCATCTGCCGCCACTTCGACCACAATTTCTGGTTCTACCCACACGTCCGGTATTAAATTTTTTGCCACCTTATATTCTGGTATTGCTCGTTTAACTTCAATCTTTTTTAATCTCTCGTACAATTCCCCAAATTGTTTATCACTAATCCCCGTTCCTACTTTGGCAATTGTCACAATTTCCTCTCCCTCCCTAACTCCCACCAAAAATGCTCCCAACCCAAATCCTCGGCGTTTTCCCTTCCCAAGGTAGTATCCCATCACCACCAAATCCAAGGTATCCGCAAGCTTAGCTCGCGAGTCCTCCGCCTCCTTGAACTTAACCCAGTTAAAGCCGGTCCGCCCCGGCATATACTCGCCATCGATCTGTTTTACCAGTACTCCCTCTAGTCCCAAACTTAACTGTTGTTTGTGAAACTCCCGCAACTGATTTGGGTCATCCGTCTCGATGTAATCATCTACCTCTAACACTTGTCCCCTCTTTATCACTCTCGCTAAAATCTTTCGGCGTTCACTCAAAGGTAACTGGATCAAACTTTTTCCATTCAAATACATAATGTCAAAGACAAAAAACCGGAGGGGCACGGCATTTTGGGCCTCTCCCACCCCGTGTTTACGTTTGCGGGTGATCGTCAACTGGAATGGGACCAGTTTGCCAGTTGCAGGCTCATACCCCACCGCCTCCGAGTCCAGGATTACTTCATCGGCCGCGATCTGTTCCCCAATTTGTTGCAACTCAGGAAACATCGCTGAACTTTCATCCAAATTGCGGGTAAAACTCCTGACCCAAAACTTAGGTTTCTCTTCCTCAAACATCCTGTTCTGACTAATTCCTAATTCCTGTTTCCTAATTCCCTTATTTTCGCTTCGCGAAAAATGAATTTGCACCCTTGTCCCATCAAATTTTTTCTCGACCATCACCCGTCCCATCTTCTCAATCATCTCCTTGGCAGTCTTGAGTCGCTGGGCCAACGCCGGCATGATCGGAGTCCCAACCACTACGCTAGTCTCCCCCATGGCTGCCTTCACCCCCTTTTCCTTCACTGTTTTGACCAATACTCCCACATCCGGTCGAACTTGGTAGACTCGATCCAAAGCTTCGCTATATTCCTTACTTCCCGCTTCCAGATAACTGATGGCATCCAATACCGTCTTATCACTAAACCCAAGCCTGAGCTTTCCCGCCACTATTCGTACGACATATTTTGCCCCCTCGCCTCCCACCTCCTTGATCAACTTTGCCAGTCCCGCAATTTTTCTCTCCTGGCTCCCCTTTCCACTCTCTTGTGCAATCTTTTCCAATTCTCTATACACTTCCCTAATTCCTCTTTCCTCTTTCCTCTTTCCTATCATTCCCGCCAACTCTCCCAAATCACCGATTCGTTTATACTCCTGGCTCACTTCACTAATCGTTTTCCCCGCCGCCAAAGCGATCGCCCTAAGAATCATCTTCTCTGCCAGATTAAACTCAAGTTTGTCATACTTGGGACGTAACTCCCCAAGTGCCAAATACACCAGTTTATCTACCTCTGAATAACTTGCCCTCCGCAAAAGTTCCGCCAAAATCTCGGTCTTGGTATTGCGTAAAGATGTCCCTTCAATCCGCGCAAATACGCTTGTCAGCTCACTCCATTTCATACCCCTATTCTATCTCAATCTTGTCGTACTAGCTCAAGACTCGTCAACCCAACATTTACGTTCGTGTTGGGTGATTTGTCCAAACAAAACTTGATAAACATATACTTACGAACCGCCGTTACATCCAATTTCTCTACTGGCTCTAGCCCAACCTTAGTAACTACAGGTTGATAAGTTGGACTCGTAGACACCGCGACATTTACGGTTCCTTGTGCCAAGATTTGTTGTCGTATATCCATCATGGTCACCGTCCATTCTCGCTTTTCTACCTCACCGGCCCGTGGAGTTACTGACTGCACAATCGGAGTTATCCTCCCTTTCAGATTAAACTGATAAATTTGATTTGGGTTATAAACCTGTTGCACCGGCGAGCGGTAAGTCATACAAAAATTCGCTAACTTTGCCACTCTTGCCGTTAATTTATCCTTATCAATTTTGTAAACTAGCGATGACTTCCACACACTTGTTCCTGCTACTGGTTGCACTCCCGCTCCCTTTGAATTAATCATTGACTTCATCGTCTCCGCTCCAAACCCCCAAGAACCCAACGCAACCGGGCTAGCTGATGGTACGGGTTGCGCAATCAGCGCTACTTGTGCTTCTTGAGCTGTCATCTTCCACCCCCACCATATCGCAAATCCCAAAATAATCGCCCCTACAAGCAACCATTTCTGATTAATTTTCATTGCTTTCTTTTTTGCCATAACCCCTCCTTATAAATAATGCGTAATTTCCAGTATGACACTTTGATTCAGCTCGTCAACTCCTTGCTAATTACCGCAAAAAGTGCGTTAATCAACCTATGACCTACTCTCCCACCTACACTATTACCAATCATCTCCTTACCCTGGTTGGCTCGGTTGACGCCGCCCGCGAAGTGATTACTACCGCTCCCTTGGTCCCTGCCTGGGAGCGCCGCTTCCAAAGCGAAGCCAAAATCCGTACCATCCACCACGGCACTCACCTCGAAGGTAACGCCCTCAATTTGGAAGAGGTCGAACACTTAGTGTCTCCCCAATCCTCCCCCGCCAGTATCCCCAAGCTCGAGCGCGATGTCCAAGAAGTGGTCAACTACAGAAGGGTCATGGATTATCTCGATACAGCTCCCCCCGTGACCGAAACTTCGCTCCGTCACCTCCACGAGCTCACCATGGACAAACTCTTACCGGTCGGTGAAGCCGGTAACTATCGCACCGTCAAAGTCGTGATTAGAAATACCACTACCGGCGAAATTACCTTTCGCCCCCCCAGCCCCCTCGAGATTCCCTATCACCTTGGGGAATTCTTCTCCTGGCTCACCTCCCCAGCTGGCCTCTCCACCCACCCCTTATTACGCGCAGGGATCCTCCACTACGAGCTTGTGCGTATCCACCCCTTTACCGACGGTAACGGTCGAACCACTCGTGCCCTCTGCCTCCTCTCCCTCTTTTTGGAAGGCTATGAACTCAAAAAATTCTTTAGCCTCGACGAATACTACGATGCCGATCCCGCCTCCTACTACCAAGCCCTCCAATCAGCCAGTGAGGGCAACCTGACAGCCTGGCTCGAATACTTTGTCCTGGGACTTAGTTCCGAGTTTACCCGCGTCAAAAATCTAGTCCAAAAGCTCTCTCTCGACCTCCACCTCAAAAAGACCATCGGCGGCAAACAAATTGCTCTCTCCGACCGCCAAATCAAATTGGTTGAATACTTAGAGAAATACGCCCATCTGGGCATGGGTGAGGCCCGCGATCTCCTAGCCGACGTTTCCGATGATACCATCCTCCGTGATCTCCGTGACCTGGTCGACAAAGGCTTACTCACCAGGCGCGGCAATACCAAAGGCGCCAAATATTCACTGAAAAACCCATGAACTTTACCGACCCCACTCTTCTCATGATGATCTTTATCCTCCCCTCCATGTTTGGTCTTGTCTTGGTTGGTGAAGGTGTTCAAAAAATCATGAACTACGAACCCCGGGGCTGGATCGGAGTCAGCGTCGGCGCCGTCTTTATTCTGATCATCATCCTCGCCTACTTTATGATTTCCACGAACAATCTAAGTTAGGAATTAGGAAACAGGAACTAGGAATTAGTAACACATAAATTATGGTAAAAGATTTTACAGACTTATTGGTTTGGCAAAAGGCACATTCAATGGTTGTAATGATTTATCAATTAGTCAGTAATTTTCCGAAATTTGAACAATATGGTTTAAGTGATCAAATGAGAAGATCAGCTGTATCTGTAACCAGTAATATTGCCGAAGGATTTGGCAGACAAACTGCCAAGGAAAAAGGACAGTATTACTACTTAGCCAAAGGATCACTAACGGAATTACGCAATCAATTGTACGTAGCCAGAGATGTGGGTTATGTAACTCTAACCGAAGTCAACAAAATACTAATTATCATGGAAGAAGTATATAAAATGTTATTTGGGCTAATCAAAACCACAAAACTCTCTATTCCTACTTCCTAATTCCTATTTTCTATTTCCTATTCCCCAAAAGTCCCCGCCGGCACTTCCTTCCACTCGAGAGCAAAACTCTTCATCCTATCTGGCATATTAGTTAGTAGATCTGGTCTATAGGTAACTTGTTCAGCCGGAAGAGTCGCATTAGCTGCATCCCCCAAATTTCGGTTCAAATCTATCGACCCCCAAGTTATCACACTCCCCTCAACCAGTAATCGACTATCATTGGTCACCCCCGCCACATACTTGGAAATCGTGGAAAAATTGCCGTTCGAAACAAATAGTCCTTCCATATAAGTTACCGCTGGGTCCACTGTAATCTCACCCGAGACAATAAAGGCCAAAAATCCTCCGGGAGCCACATTGATATTTTGGTCTATCTCCAAATCCCCATTCACAAATACGACATACTTTTGCCCATTAGCCACATTCCACACCGCCGCCAAACTGGCCGTTCCTACTGGATCTTGGTAATAGAACACTTTATTGGCATTGTAGGCTGGCTTGGTCATCGCATCTCCCGCCCAATCCTTGGCTTGCCCGCTTGTTGCCACCCCCATATTCTTGGCAAAATACGCATAATTCATGGTTTTGCCTGTGTACAGCGACTTGGCCTTCCACCCATCCTGTGACACCGTCCCACCCACAAGCACCACCGTCCCCCCTCCGTATGACAACAATCCCGATGTCCCCCCAGTCACCCGTTTGATCAAATACTCTCCGGCTGGAAGCCGTGACCGTAGCACCGTCCCCGTCGTCCTTTGCGTGTGGATACTCCCCCCGATGGTCTGCCACCATGGGTTAGCTGACACTACCACTGTACCCACTGTCACAGTAGCCGTATCACTACAGGCCAGCACCGGTGGGGTGGCATATGTATATACATTCCCTGTAACCAGGGTAGTCCCATCCGCCACTCCGGTAACCGTAGTCCGGTAAGGCAATGCGTTGTCCGGGGTAGTCACCGTCGCGTACGCCGTTGGTGCGCGGGTGTAGCTCACATACCAAGTATTTGCAACCAGATTGGTTGTTAACAACTGTGTTTCCCCCACCTCTATGGTCGTGGGGTCTGGTGTTAGTTCACACGAAGACAAATAGTCAATCCTATCACTATTAATACATACTGGTAGTAGTCCAGGAGGGTCAAAGGTAATAAATATTACTCTCACCTCATACTCCGTCCCCGCCACCAATGCTCCGGTGGCCGTGTAGCTAGTGGCACTCACCGCCAAATTTGGTTGGTAAACGTTACAAACAGAGCTCGCATCACCTCGAATAGCCGCTGTCATACAAGTATTTAAATTGGCGGCAGTCTCCTCCACGATCAACGCAATCCGCTCTACATAGGGGTACTTTTGGGTATCAATTGGACTCCAGCGAAATCGGGCAGAAGTGGGGGTAAGCCGCGCCGTAGCCAGGATGTTGGGGGTCGGGACATAATCAGCACAACCTGTTGCAGGCCCGCACTCACAGGAACTGCTCACATAAATCGACTTACATACATTTGATCCCGCACACGACCCATTACAAGCTGGGAAAGTACTATCCCCGCATGCCACTCCCGGGGTTGAGGTCGGGGCTGGTGTCGCTCCCGACGGCAGTGGTATATCCTTGTCATAACACTGTGCTCCATGTGGCATACACATTCCACAATCCAACAAACTTTGGTTATAACTCCAGTCACAGCTAGTCCCCGATTCCACACACGCTGCCACATCTCCATTCGATGATCCACATTCATCATTATCAGAATCCCACTGCAAACAAGTTACCGAGTTCTGTGTACAATCTAGCGCGTTCACACTTTTGTTTGCCCCCAGCCACAGCCCGATTAGTAGCAGTATCACCCCCGCCATCCTCTTCATAGCCCGCCTCCAAACACCGCTCTCTCTCCCCTAACTTTATCCATTGCCTCTCTCACCCGTGCCAAGCTCTCCCCCCGCTCCCCGCTGGCTAGCCCAAACGCCCAACACCCCGTCACAATCTTATTTAGCCACTCTGGGGATGCCTCTACCCCGTACCGCGCAATCAAACGGTTAGCATCTACGTCCAGTGTCACCAGCACCACACTCCTGGCCAGATAGGTTTTTGGCACCAAACACCCTGTCATCGGCTCCCTGGTTAGGGTATTCACACTCCACAGCCCATACTCCTGACTCACCAGCCCCTCCCGTGCCCAAATCACCAAATAGGGTTTATAAAACCCCGCCGCCTCTCTCCCCACTGCAACCATCTCTCTCAAAGCTGCCTTATTCTGGATCATTAACCCTCTCCCTACCACCAAATACCCCTTTCCCACCTGCACTCCATTTACCCCTACCCACACCCACACCGCTAACAACACAACCAAAATTATCAGAAAAATCACCCCCACCCACTTCTTCATTAATTCCACTATACACGAAATTCGCTCTCCCCCTCAACCACACGCCTACTCAAACCAAATTTCCTCTTCTTCCATCTTACTTGGATCAGTTGGATAATTAGCCTCTCCCTTATAAGCTCCCACAATACTCATACTTGGTGTTTTATCATCCGGACTTCCTAAATCCAAGTCTTTCTCAGCAAATTCTCTGCTTGCCCGCATAAAGCTCTCCCACATCGCCGTGAAAACCGCCGCATTATTCGCTCCCTCTCCTCCCATCATTACCTTATCGTAACCTTTTTGTCTTGCGTTATCCGGAATATATGAACTCCCACCCACAAATACCATTTCTACCAATCCCTTCTCCCCATTCTTCACCGCCAACCAGCCATACACCGATGTTGGACTATACACCGTATCCCCACCAGTCTTAATCGGCGGACTATTTCTTTGTGCGTCAATCTGTGCTCTCCACCAGTCCTTTATTTGGCTCCAATTATCTGGCGAGATCACCACTGTCCAAATATTCTTGAGGCTCACTCCCCCGGCTTCTGTTACCACTTCGTTGGTCTTAAATTCTGGGTAACCTGGGTTACCCACGACCCACACCCACTCTGTCCCGTCGGGACTAGCCGAAGGCAGGAAATAATCGTGGTCGGCAAGCCAGGTTATTATTTCTTCATGAGTTGGATTAGTTTTGCCCAACGTGCTTGCCCAATAGTCCGCATTTGCAGGTCCATCTACCAAAGCGTCAATCCCGTCCTGCCACAATCCGTGCGGGTCTTTGGGTTCCAGTCCCGCACACCAAGTCTCTATATCTTCTGGGTGTAAACATCCCACAGTTTCTGGTTGAAGCTTATTTACCTCAACTGTCTCTTGTGTCGGCGCCTCGGTCGGTTCACCAGGCAACGTTTCCGCAAAAAACTCTTTGGGAGCAAATAGTCCTCCTCCTCCACCCCCAGGCAACACTTGATCCAAAACTATCTGTTCACCAGTTAAAGCATCAATTATCGGCAAACCCACTTTCCAAGTTCCATCCGCTCCCACCTCAAATAACACCATCCTGCCACCAAATGCACTGACGAGCTCACTCCCATCACTCCCCTTCGTAATACTTACCTTCACCCAATTCCAAGTTCCATCAACCACCGCCTCGCCAGCTTCCGGCGTTCTCCACTCATTTCCCGCTCCGGCAATCCACCCCACCATCGCCTCTCCGGTCGCCGGGTCCATCGCCAGAGAATATTCTATATCCTCCCCATTCGCATCCTGAACTATCACCTGTCCAAAATTCATTGCCTCCGGAACCTTCCCTAGTGTTCGTAAAGCCTCAACCCCATCCGGGTACATCTGTTCCATTTTCGCCAAATCCAACATTCCCGATGTTAATGTCATCCCCTCCCCCACCTCAAATCCTTGTTCCTGGAATGTAATTGTCTGCCCGTTACTTTCTGCCGTTGCCGTCATCGTTGAACTAACTACAGCCGCTGGGGTCTCTCCCCCACCGTTGGGTATTTCTACTGTTGGCCGCCCTTCCCCATTAGCCACTCCACACGCCGCCAGTGTCGCCGTTAAAGCTACATTGACTGCAACTTCTCTCGGATGTTTTATAGCAAAATCAATAATCCCCTTCACATTTGCCAAAGAATCCGTCAGTTTCCTTGCTGTTTCTATCTTGATATCCTTCCAAACTTGTCCCAAGTCAACCGATTCGGTTTGTCCGCTCTTTACTAACCGTTGTTCAGGCTTACTCCACCCCAATAGTTGTGAGACCGGGACATACTCCTGGCCGGACATCGCGTATCCATGTTCTACCCCCCATCGCTTTGTCAGTGTGGCCATCGCCTCTTTCCGCTGTCGATTCCACTCGGGGTAAGCCGGTGAGCGCCTTAGTTGTCCCGCCTTTTCCGCCATCACTCCCACTGCTTCTAATACTGCAATTTGTGTCTGATTTGATAATTGTCCCTCTCCTTTGACATAGGACCCCAACTCCTTGCTCATCTCCTCCCCCGTCTTTGCCCAACCGCCTTGCTTCAAACCATACTCTCTGTCCGCGGGTTGACCATATAACTCCATCATCCCCAATAGCTCAGGCAGCGTCTGTACTCCTGCGTCTGTCTCATGTTGTTCTAGTGCCGAACGTAGAAACGGCTCCACACCCTTGCCCTGTTCCCCTTCAATCATTCCCTCATTAAACTCTGGCATAGACATCATATTCCTCCACATTATAGGTTAGAAAATTAACTGTGTCAAACCCGTACTTTTCTCGAGCAAACCACCCATACACATCTCTTACATACGAAATACTATCACCCCTTACCTTTACACTCATTACCCCTGTTGTATCATTTCTTGCTCATCCTTTCAACCCTAACTACATCGCCAAGTCCTTTCTGTACTTGCCCGATCAGCTCACTCGCCGAGAAAAATGGCCCCACCCTACCTTCCAAGGCCTCTCCTGCTCGCTTGTTGACCTCGCTCCCAACCACACAACTAGCTAGGGCTGGGCTCTTGGCGTACAGTCCCGCTACTAGTCCCGACAGTACGTCCCCTGTCCCTCCCTTGGTCATCCCCGCGCTCCCTCCCGTAATCTCGATATTTGTCTTCCCTTGGGTAATCACGTCTACCGGCCCCTTCGCCAAAACGGTGACTCCCGGTGGAATCTTCCCAGCCAAGATTTCCTGCTCCCGCTTATTGGGAGTCACAATCATCTTTTTATTTAATAGTTTTGGATCCACCTCCTGCAAAGCTCCCCCATCCACCACCCACCGCTTATCTGGATACTTGGCAAGCAGATCATTCACTATCTTCTTTGTGTCCTCCCCTCGCTCCATCCCCGGTCCAATCAATATACTGTCATCTTCCTCGATATAGTGTGTGACCTCCTCCCATGGGACCACAATCCCCTCCCAAAACTTAGCTTTAGCCCTGACCCGCATCAGCTCATTATTTTCCATCTTCGGGCTCGAGAAATGGACCATATCCACGATCTTGCTGGCCATGCATGCCGACCAAAAAGAGGCGACGTGGAAGAGTCGGCTCCCCCCAATAACCAGTACCCGCCCATTCTCCCCTTTGCGCGAATTCTTCTTGGGCAACACAATCTGCTCAATATATTTGTCAATTCCCATAGACATATTCTATCCTATATGCTAATACTTAATTTATGAATTTGTTTGGTAAAAGAGTTGAAACTATCTTCTCTGCAGAACAACCAGATATCTTGTCCCGTGCACATCAGGAAGGCAAAGATGCCGTTGCTACTCGAAGCGAATTTTTCCACCATATCGCCACACGTATTCTTGAACTGGTCAAGAAGGATGATGAAAAATTGGATAAGGTTGTATCTTTACTTCAATCCAGTCAAAGTAGAAGAGATTCTGAACGAAAAGGACCCAGCCTTAGTTTCTTCGATCAAATCAAGAGACTAGATCCCAGAACGGCAAGAATTATCATTGAGGCTCACAATAATATGGTTCGGACATTGTCTCAATCACAGCCCGGAGTATTCGACCGTTATTTTACTGAGCTAAATAATTCTGGAAGTATCACGGCCGGGTACGACATAAATAGTGAATTAACCTCAATACTCCAATCCCGTTACATGAATTCTCGCTAAATTACTCAATCTAAAGTATTTTTCGTTAATCTCACCACCTCTGCTCCTTTAACTAACTTGGTTGCCTCTTCCTCGGCACTGGTTACGATGGTCTGCCTCCCCTCCATCATGACTACCACTTCTTCGCGGTGCAGTTGATCCAGCTCAGAAAAAATATCATCCAACAGTAACAAGCTTTTGATTTTTAGTTTCTCTTCCACATACTTCATCGCCGCCATCTTCATAAATAGCACTCCTAGCCGCTGTTCCCCCCTACTTCCATAGACCATCAAATCCTTCCCTTCCTGGAAAATCTTAAAATCATCCTTGTGCGGCCCAACCAGAGTGTACCCGACAGCCACCTCTGCCTCGGCATATTGTGTTAGTCGCTCGGGTGATACCTCCGATGCCAAATACTCTAGTTTAAACTTGCCAAAACTAGTACTCACCCTCGACAAATACAGTAAAAACTCCCGGCGAAAATTACTCACAATATTGCCGTTTTTAATGACCGACTGATCCCAATAAGTCAATTGTTCCCGCCTGGCCACTCCCTCACGGATGGCATCCAGTAGCTTGTTGCGCCTGCGCAGACTGGCTTCGTATACGGTCAGTGCTCGCGCATATTCTGGGTGTGCCTGGGTCAAACTCTCATCCAAAAAATTCCGTCTCCTAGGAGGCGACCCCTCGACTAACCGCATATCCTCGGGGCGAAAGAGAGTGACCGGTAACTTCCCCACAAACTTGGCTTTGGTCCGCGCGACTCCGTCGACCAAATACCTGCGCTTGGGGGTCACTTTGCCCATGTAACTCCCTCGCGTGAGAATTACTGTCAATTCAATATAATCACTTCCCTGATTCCTAATTCCTAATTCCTGATTCCCATTCACTTCCAGCACCGCATTAACTGTTGCAATTGGTTTTTCCCAGGTAATCATCTCTTCGGTTACACTAGCCCGCTCACTCTCTCCCGCAAGAAGTAAATAAATTGCCTCTAGTAAATTAGTTTTCCCTGCCCCATTGGGAGCTACGATAATGGTTCGCTCTCCAAATCGATATTCCTGCTTTTCGTAACTGCGAAAATTCTCTAGACGTATTCTCTCTAACTTCATTCCCTCTTATTATACAGCGACCTCACAATTGGCACTTCTGGCACACCCACGTCCCTCTCCCCCCAACCACAATCCTCTCTAGTTTGGTCCCGCACCGGTTGCATGGCTCTCCCGTCCGCCCGTATACCAAAAATTCATTTTGGTAACTCCCCATCTCACCTTTCGCGTTCACATAACTGTTGTCACTCGCTCCTCCCGTAGCTAGTCCTCGCTCCATTACCCTGCGTAAGCTTGACAATAATTTTTTCACTTGGGGGATCGTCAAAGTATTGGCTTTTTGCTTGGGATTTATCCTCGCCTCCCACAAGCCATCATTAGCATAAATGTTCCCCACCCCTGCTAACAAACTTTGATCAAGTATTGCTTCTTTTACGGATCTACCCGTCTTTTGTAATTTACGCATAAGTTCAGCTTCGCTCATCTCCCACGGATCTTTACCCAATTGTTTCCGTTCGCTTACCACCCTGATATAACCAAACTTGCGTGTGTCCCAAAAGTATAATTTCCCCCCCTCCATTACTACTACCACCCGCGTATGTTTGGCCTTCTCGTAATCCGCTCTGTCCCATATCAACCTTCCCGTCATTTTTAAATGTATCTCCCACATACTCCCGTCCGCAAAATCAAAATATAAGTACTTCCCTACTCTCCCAACCTTGGTTATCACTTGATCTACGCGCTTTGGCCCAAGGTAGCTCTTTTCCTCCCGTACTTCTATTCCCGTTACTCGCCTGCCGACCAAAATAGTCGCTAGCTGTCTTCTTATCGTCTCTACCTCTGGTAATTCAGGCACCGACTACCCCCCGGATCTCCTTTTCAAACCTCGCTCGGTTAAACTTCTTCGCCCACTGCCCTATTTTCTCTCGCTCCCACTTAATTTGCTCCATCCGCCTAATTCCCTCCGCCACCGTCTTGGCGTCTGTTCCTTCAATCAAAATCCCCGTCTTACCTGGTACCACCGTTTCCTTGTATCCCCCGCCGTTAAACGCTAGTACCGGAGTCCCCATGGCCATTGCTTCCACCACTGTCATCCCAAAGTCTTCATCCCGCGATAAAGCCACCAGTCCCCTCGCTCCCGCATAAAGCTTAGCCAATTCTTTGTCTTCCACCCTCCCTAAATATTCTACATTCCTACTTTCTAATTCCTCTTTCCTAATTCCTGCCCCCACCGTTTCACCGACAATCTTTAGTACAACTCCAGCTTTTCTCGCTCCCGCGATTGCCTCTCTAATCCCCTTCCCTCCCACCATTCTCGCTACCACCAAATAATAATCTCCTCGCTTAGCTACCGTCTCTCGTCTAACTTCTGGCATCTCGATTGGCGGGTATACTACCTCGGCTTTCTGGCGGTAGAACTTCTCGATTCGCTTAGCCACTTCCCGGCTATTGGCGATCCAGGTATTCACCCGCTGAGCTGACTGGTAATCAAAGTAGCGCACAAATGGTCCCACCACCCACATAAAAGCTTTGCCCCACCACTGCCGGTTAGCTCCGGTCGGTGTGTCATACCCATACAGCCATCTTGGGGGTGTATGACAGTACGCTACCACCCTAGCTCCTGGTTTGACCCGAAATCCCCTGGCAATATATCCTGAGCAACTGGTGATCACCAAATCATATGCCGTCAAATCCACACTCTTCCACACCCATGGCAAACAACAACGTAAGTAGCTATACATCCGGCCGATTTTGAGTAACCACCCCCACGAACTTTCCACTATCCTCTTACCCCTCTCATCTAACATCTTTTTAGCCGTTCCCTGTTTGGCAAACGCCACATAAATCGGCGCCTTTGGATACATCTCAGAGAGTACCCTTAGGACCCGCTCCGCTCCCCCTGCCTCGTTTAAATAATCGTGAACCAAAGCAATTTTCATCTTAAAATAATCCTATTTGCTTGTCGTTTTGGGGTTTTTTGCTCTCGTCTCCCCAAATCCGCTTAATTAAACTGCGAAAGCCCAATTCTTCTAGTTTAGCTCGTAAGGCTAGGCTCTCCAAACCTTTATACTCTATTTCCTCGCTGGCTACTGTTAGCGACATGGTTGTCACAATCCTTGATAAGTCTTGGGACATTAAAGCACTCTCCTTCCCATCCGCCAATTTTTTGGCTACCAGTTCCCCAAAATGAAGTTGCACTTCCTTAATGTCTCGGTATATTCGCGTGAGTGATCCAAACATTTTGATTAGGTTGGCCGCTGTCTTGGGTCCGATTCCCGCTACTCCCGGGATATTATCACTTGTATCCCCGACCAGTGCCTTGTAATCCACTATTTGGGATGGATGTACTCCGTACTTATTCCACACCTCGTCTGGCCCGTACAAGACCGGTGGATTGGCTCCCTTGGCTGGGGTTAACACCCTGACCCGCTCATTCACCAACTGCATGGTGTCCTGATCTCCCGTTAATATCAAAATTTCTCCCTCTTGTTTATTAGCTAAGGTCCCAATAATATCGTCCGCTTCATATCCCTCTTGCTCAACCTGTACTAATCCCATGGTCTTAATTACTTCCTTGACCATTGGGATCTGCTCCACCATCTCGGTATCTGCCTTGGGGCGTTGTGCCTTGTACCCCACATATTTCTCGTGCCTAAATGTTGGCTTAGGCAAATCCCAGGCAACCACCACCTGAGTTGGCTTCTCAGACGTTAAAACCGAAATCAAAATCGATGTCACCCCGTACACCGCGCCAACTATTTCTCCTGTTCGCGAAGTTAGCGGCGGGTACGCATGATACGCCCGATGCAAAAGTGCAGATCCATCAACGAGCAACAACTTGGTCATTCCCCTATTATCTCATAGCCACTGCCATCCAGTGAGAATCAAGTCATAATATTGTTTCGTTTCCGCTTCGTTTCCATGAGGAACAATCAAATATTCGATTCTTTTGTTGGGGTGAACCGGGTACGCAATTGTATATTCACAGGAGCTTTCAGCTCCTACTCCATTCAGCATCACGGTTTTCCACGCATTTTCTCCACTTTCCGTCATACAAGCCCCACCCTTCCCGTCCAACACCGGCTTACCATAGTTAATCTGTATCCCTGACTCCAAATTTTGATCATAACCTATCTGGATCGTCGCATAACTTTCTGCCTCCGAGTAAATGGGCTCACCTTCTTCGGGCGGAGGGTAGGTCTCTTCCTGACCCCGCACTACATACATTGTTCCCGGGAATTTCAGCCTAAATCCTGCCTGTGAATCACGATACTCTCCCGTGTAAGCTACCACCTCTAACGAAGTACTCGACGGTTCCACCCCAGACATATCTGGAGTTGGGCTCGGTAATCTTGAATTTGTCAGTCTAACCTTGTTCCATCCGAACCACAACCCTCCCAAAATCACGACTCCCATTATCACGATTATTTTTTTCATAGTTCTCCTATTTCTTCACCAAATACCCAATCTCTTTTTTGATCTCTTCCATCTTCTTATCTTGTTCGTCCAATCTCTCGAGTATCCTTCGCATATTAAAGTCTTCTTGATACCTAAGAAGTTCCACTGAGACAAACGCCATTACCGCCCCAAACAACACCACCCCAAACACTTCCAAAAGTACCGCCACCATCCGTCCCCCAGTCGTGACCGGCACCATATCTCCATACCCCACGCCCGTCACCGTCGTAATCGCAAACCACAATCCATCTCCCTCGTTGTTGATCCTAGCTCCCACTGCCCCCTTCTCAATCGGTGCCATCAATAGTCCCAACACTATAACCGCCCCCAACAAAGCCAGTAAAATCTTGCGAAATCGCCCACTGTGGGAAAGACTCGCCGCTACGCCTATAATCTGTCCGTTTGCCATGCTCTTTAACTATAAACTACTTTGTATTTTTTTGTCTTTTTGATCTGTTCTTTTGTGACCTTGACGATCTTTTCAAACTCTTCCCGCTCCAAACTCTCCCGCTCCATTAGAGCGATAACTACCGCATCCATTGCCTTCCGCTCATTCCGTAACACTTCCCCTGCCACCTTCTCACAGGCTGTGACAATCCGCTTTACCTCACTATCGATCTCACTCCGCTTGCTATCCGACACATCCGACTGCTCCATGTACGTTCTCCCCCACTCCGACAACTCACTTTGCCCAAAATCAATTGGCCCCAAAGCACTCATCCCGTAATCTACCACCATCGCTCTGGCAATCCTCGTTACTTTATCAATATCACTGCTAGCTCCGGCTGTCAGTTCGTCATACACCAACTTTTCTGCTGCCCGTCCACCCAATAGCGTACAGATCTCTTCCAAAAGTTCCGTCCGCGTCTTTTGGTACTTGTCTTGATCCGGAGGAATCAGGGTAAAGCCCAAGGCTTGTCCTCGCGATACAATACTGATCCTATGTACTGGATCCGTGTGAGCCAGGAAATGGGTGACTACCGCATGCCCTGCCTCGTGGTAGGCGGTCATCTCCCGCTCTTCTTTGTTAAACATCCGTTTTTTCTCTGGTCCCAACTTCACTTTAGTCGCTGAATCCTCGATATCCGCGAAGGTGATTTCTTTCCGATTCTCTCGTGCAATCTTAATCGCCGCCTCATTCAGCATATTTTCCAAATCTGCTCCCGAAAATCCGACCGTCCGCCGAGCCGCCATCGTCCAATTTAAGTCTTTGGCAAATGGTTTTCCGACCGCATGGATCGCCAAAATGGCTTTTCGTCCCTCAATGTCCGGCATGTCCAAAGTTACCCGCCTATCAAATCTCCCTGGCCGAATTAAAGCCTGATCCAATACATCCGGCCTATTCGTGGCCGCCATCACAATCACACTCTCATTAGCCGCAAACCCATCCATCTCTACTAAGATTTGGTTCAAAGTCTGGTCTCGCTCATCATGTCCCCCCATCGATCCGTAACCCCTGGTTCTGCCAATCGCATCAATTTCATCGATAAAGATAATGGCTGGCGCCGCCTTTTTGGCCGTCTCAAACAAATCCCGGACCCGGGATGCTCCCACCCCGACCAACATCTCCATAAACTCACTTCCTGCCATCGAGAAAAATGAGACTCCGGCTTCACCCGCAACCGCTCTGGCCATCAAGGTCTTCCCTACTCCCGCCGGCCCCACCAGCAACACTCCCTTGGGTGTTCGTGCTCCCACTTTTTTATATTTTTCTGGGTTTTTCAAAAAATCCACTACTTCGACCAGTTCTGCCTTAGCTTCATCGACTCCAGCCACGTCATCAAACTTGACGTTTTGCTTGCCTTTGGCAAACAACTTGGCCTTGGATTTACCCATCCCAAACATCCCGCCTCCTCCCGCTCCACCGTTCCCTCCCCGCATCTGCCTAAAAATCATCACCAAAAATAACGCCATCAACACAAACGACAAAATATTTAGGATACTTCCGAGTTTATCCAAAAACGACCCGTTAGCTATCTCAAAATTCACCGTGTTAGGATCAATCTCGTATTGAGTAAGTAGTTCGGTAAACGACTGCCCTGTTTCTTTGGTCGAAAGCTTGATCTCTTTGTCAGGGTAATTTAAAACTACCGAATCTCCCAAGACCTCTACTTTTTCTATTTTGCCTTCTCGAATATCCGCCATCGCCTGGGTAATCGTAATCGAAGAATCCTTAACTCCCCCATTTAGGTAACTAAACAAGGCCGGCGCAAACAAAAACAAGATCAAACTCCACACAATAAGTTTCTTGAGATCAAACTTGAAACTCCACATCTTGACTGGTTTCATTCCTGGAGGCAACTGTGCAATCGGCTCCTTCTTCTCACTCTTCTTTTTCATACCCTGTATTCTACCAGAAGTTAATGAAACTCACTCCCGATTGGCACCTCTTCCCCAATTCTCACCACATATGGCTTGCCATCGGCTGTATCGCAGGCAAACAACATTCCCTGTGATTCCCCAAACGGAGTCACTTTAGGCGGGATATTGGTCACCCATGCCGTCGTAATTCCCACCAACTCCTCAGGGCTGTACCACTCCTTAATTCCGCTAAAAATAGTCCGTTGCTCACTTCCAAAATCTACCGTGAACTGAATTAGTTTCTGACTTCCCTCTGGAATCGTGGCCGCCACAATCCTCCCCACCCTAATTTCTGCCTTCGTATATTCCTCAAACGTAATCAGTGGTTTCATTTATTTCAGTCCGTTTTCCCCAACCGTGTTATACACTTCCGCGAGCGTAACTTGCGCAATCTCTTTTGCCTTTTTGGCTCCCTCCGATAAAATTTGCCTAACTAGCTCCATTTTGCTCGCCAGCTCGGCGCGTTTCTCTCTGGCTGGCCCAAACTTGTGCATATGCGCCGCCACCAACTTTTGCTTAACTTCCACATCCCCAACGGTTCCCTCTCGGTAACGCTTTTTTAGTTCTTCCACTTCCTCTTTATTATCATTCATCAAATCGTGATAAAGAAAAATTGGGTTCCCCTCTACTCGCCCTGGATCCGTCGCCTTTAATCTCAAAGGGTCCGTGTAACTACCCATAATCTGCTTCTCGATAAGCTTTTCGTCATCAAAGATCCCGATAATATTCCCCAAACTCTTGCTCATTTTCCTCTCCCCGTCCGTCCCCACGATTCGTCCCACTTCTTTGGAAATCAAGGGTTCGGGCAAAGGGAAAGTCGTCGTATGGTAGGTTTTGTTAAATGATTCTGCGATATCACGGGCCAGTTCAATATGTTGGCGTTGATCCTCCCCGACCGGTATTCCATAAGGCTTGTAGAGCAAAATATCTGCCGCCATCAGAATCGGGTAATTGAAAAGTCCCATGTTAATTGATTCCTCACTTGCCCCGGTTTGGAGTTTGTCTTTGTAGGCATGCATCCGCTTCATCTGGCCATAGCTAATATAGTTGGCTAATACAATCGCTAGTTGCGCGTGCTCAGCCACATCCGACTGGCGGAAAAACACACATTTGGATGGATCCAGCCCCAAGGCCAAATAATCCAAAACCACCCCGGTAATATTTTTTTCTAACTGCATGCGGTCATGTACCGTCGTCAAAGCATGCAAGTCCGCCACAAAATAATAAGTTTCGTGTGTATCTTGCAGTTTAATTTGTGGTGCTACCGCCCCAAAATAATTGCCAATATGCAATTGGTCACCACTTGGTGTTATACCCGACAAAATTCTTTTTTTCATATTCCCTCCTCTATTATCTTAACATGGGGGCAGTTCCCTGCCCCCATGTTCTTCTTGGTAGTTATTGATTTCCTCGCAAATTATTTATCACATTTTCAACATCTTTGTCACCTCGTCCAGACAAATTTACGAGGATAATTTTGTCCTCCGACAATGTTTTTGCCAGTTGCACGGCTGCCGCCAAAGCATGCGCTGACTCAAGGGCCGGGATAATCCCTTCCGTCCGAGCAAGCTGTTCAAATGCTATTACCGCGCTCTTATCGGTAATCGCCATCGGAGTTAATCTCCCCATATCTTTGAGTAAACAGCACTCCGGACCAACTCCAGGATAGTCAAGCCCGGAAGCCGCCGAATAAGACTCGGCAATCTGCCCCTTCTCATCTTGAAGGACCAGACAGTTAAAGCCATGAATGAGTCCTTTCTTTCCCTGAGCCAGTGACAACCCGTGACGCCTGGTATTTACTCCCTGACCGGCCGGTTCCGCCGCCAACAGAGTTACACCTTGGTCGCGTACAAAAGCCGTAAACAGTCCCAGTGCGTTGGATCCACCTCCCACACAGGCGACAGCATAATCAGGAAGTCTTCCTTCTCTCTCCAGCATCTGTCTTTTGGCTTCCCGTCCGATTATTGCCTGAAAGTCACGTACCATTAGTGGATACGGATGTGGTCCCACCGCCGACCCCAGCATGTAATAACTTTCCGGTTCTGCGACGTAATGTGCCAAAGCCTCGTCGACAGCATCTTTCAGAGTTCCCTGCCCGCAGCTCACGGGGATTACTTTCGCCCCGAGTAGCTCCATGCGGTATACATTCATTTTCTGGTTAGCAATGTCGCGTGCCCCCATATAAATGTCACACTGCATGCCAGCCAAAGCTGCCACCGTAGCAGTGGCTACTCCATGCTGACCGGCTCCTGTTTCAGCAATCAGCTTGTTTGCCCCTAATTCCTGGGCGACCAGCATTTGTCCGAGCGTGTTGTTAATTTTATGGGCACCGGTATGGTTGAGATCTTCTCTCTTGAGATAGATTTTTGCTCCCCCTACTTCTTTGGTCAGATTGCTAGCCAAATATAGTCCGCTCGGTCTTCCCGCATATTCTCGGTAGAGCTTATCCAGCTTGGTTTGAAACACCCGGCTATTTTTCAATCTTAAATAGGTATCTGTCAGTTTCATCAAGCGATCTTCTAGTTGTGGGGGAACTACTCGCCCTCCGTACTCCCCGAAGAAGCCGTCTTTATCTGGATAATTGTATTTTTGTATTTTCATATATCTCCTAACTAAATTATTATTCTGAGTTCAATTTTGGGCACGCCAAAACTCTCTCCCCTTTGTTCGTTTTGCTAGTCTTTCTTTTTTCATCTTTCTCCCAACAAAAAAGCCCTTGCCTACCCACCACAACACTTCGTGATAGTTAGACAAGGGCCCTCAAGCTAGGACTGTACCACCTTGAAATTTACTCTTTCTCCGCGAGCTTTATCCTTTCGGCAACACTCGTTGCTGACTGTTTACGGTTTCGCCTCCGTACCAAACATCTTTTGGAAAGTAGCTTGGTCTGCTTGCCTCGTCATTCGACGGGCTCGGGGAATCCCAATCAATTCCCTTTATCACATTTATTAATTTGTCCGCACACTTTAACATTTACTTGACAACATGTCAAATTGTGTGTATAAACATACACATGAACATTACCACCCTCACTGACTATCAATATCTCCAAGATCTTGCCACCAGCCTAGCACTCGGCGGGAAAAAACGCCGTCTTCAAGTCGTTATGCCGGATAAATTAGTTACCCTAATTGACAAAACTTTTCCTCACATTGATCGCTCTACTCTCATTTCTCAAGCTTTTACCGATCTCCTACTCCACAAGCATAGGATTAATAATCCAGATCTTGAGGCATGGATTGCCGAGGAACAATATGATCTAGACGAAATGGAAGTTTATCTACGATCAAGAGAAAAAGATGTATAAAACTGGCAGTGTCATTCTCATCAAAATGCATCCAGCATCAGGCCAAGAACTCAAAAAGTTTCGCCCTGCGCTTGTTCTCCAGTTCCACCCTCTTCGCAACTTTGTCACCTTTATTCCACTTACTAGCCAAACCAAAACCATTAGTTTAAATGAAGCTATTCTCGCTCCTTCCTCAACCAACGGATTAGAAAAGCCCTCTCTCGCCTTGTGTTGGTATATCCAAACAGTTGGAACAAATCGTATTCAAAAAAAGTTAGGTCAATTAAACAAAATCGAACTCAACAAGGTCATTACTCTCGTTAAAAAATCCTTATTTTTATAACTGCACATTTTCCCAATGTTCGATTTTTTCTACCTCCCCCTGTGTATTTAGCCACACCCCCACTACATCGATTCGGCATAGTCCCTTCCATCCCGATTCCTCACACCACAGGCCTCCCATATTTCGTACTTGGCTCAGTTTATGACTATTGATCATCTCCCACGGCTCCCCATACAAATCCCCCGTCTTAGTCTTGACCTCTACAAACACCCTGTATTCCCGAAATTTTGCAATTATATCGACTTCCCCCCATTTGCTTCGATAATTTCTCTCCAGAATTTCATACCCTTTGCTCTGTAGTAATTCTCCCGCCGCTGCCTCCCCCCTATTCCCAGTTTCCCGATTTTGTTGTTTCATCCTTTCCTCCCAAGCGAACATTGACGAGGAAGTATCTCGCAGCCAAAAAAGTTTACGCAGGCCGAAGGGCCGAGTTCGAGGCGGCTGGCCACCAGGACAGAACGCCGTCTTTTTTGCGCGATGGTACTCCGAACCAATTGTGAGCGTTCTACCATACATTCTCCCGATACTGCACCGCCTCAGCAATGTGATTCACCAAAATCTCTTCCATTCCCTCCAAATCCGCAATCGTCCTCGCGACTTTAATTACCTTAAAATAGGCTCTTGCCGACAGATTATATTTATTTGCCGCCGTGTTCAGAAACTGTTTAACCTCTTCACTTAATTTACAAAAAATCTTCACTTGTTTGTTCCCCATTTGGGCATTGGTATACATACCCCGAATTCCCGTAAATCTCATTTGTTGTTTTCCTCTTGCCGATATCACTCTCTCCCTCACTTGTGTCGAATTTTCTCCCCTCTCATCTAACTTCTCTCGTCTCTCATCTGTCGAAGTGAGTTTATTTACTTCCACTGGATCTACCCACACATGTAAATCAATTCGATCCAATATGGGACCACTAATTCTTGCTCGATACTTGTTGATCACCCGTTCTCCGCAGGTACACTCCTTGAATGGATGATTTAAGTATCCACAAGGACACGGATTGGCGGAGGCCAGTAACAAAAATGAAGCTGGATACTGTACTTTCCCCATCGCTCTAGTAATCGACACGGTTTGATCTTCCATGGGTTGGCGTAGTACTTCCAATACGGATCGCGAAAATTCTGGCAGTTCATCCAAAAATAATACTCCCAAATGGGCCAAACTAATCTCCCCCGGCATGGGATTGCTCCCTCCTCCAATCAAACCAACCATACTTGTAGTATGGTGGGGTGAGCGAAAAGGTCTCCGCCGCATGAGTGCAGTCCCGGAAGGTAACATTCCCGCTACCGAATATATTCGGGTCACTTCCAACGATTCCTCCGGTAGGAGCGGAGGCAAAATCGACGGAAACGCCTTGGCTAGCATCGTCTTCCCAGCCCCCGGCGGCCCCACCAACAACAAATTGTGTCCGCCCGCCGCCGCGATTTCTGCCGCCCGCTTTGCCACTTCCTGTCCTACCACTTCCCCAATATCTACCTGCGGCTCCGCATCATCCAACAAAGATAATATCTCGATTGTCTTCATTGGCTCAATTTTCTTTTCCTCCCGGATATGTTCTATTAGCTCTGTCAAATTTCTCACCGGATAAACTATAATTCCCGGGATCACCGCCGCTTCCGCCGCCGTCTCAATTGGTACATAAACTGCACTCAATTTTTTCTCTCTCGCCAACATCCCCACCAACAATGTCCCCCGACAACGCTTGACACTTCCATCCAGTCCCAACTCTCCATACACATATCCCTCAATTTCCCCTTCAATTTCCCTATTCGCCAAAAGAATCCCGATCGCAATCGGCAAATCATAATTAGACCCCTCTTTGGGTAAATCTGCCGGGGCCAAATTCACCGTAATCCGTTTATCTGGGAAACTGGCCCCGCTATTTTCAATCGCTTTTTTCACTCTTGCTCGCGACTCTGACACAGCCTTGTCTCCCAATCCCACAATATCAAACGCCGGAAACCCCCGTTCAGCCACATCTACTTCGACCGTAACTTCAACCGCTTCCAACCCTACCGTCGCCACTGATTTTACCTTTGCTAACATTATATTTACTATACAGCTTTCCACATTCCCCGCTCTTCCACTACCCACCCCTTTATCTCCAATTGGAGTAATCTTCCCAAAATTTCTCCCGCCGAAAGATTTGATTTCCTAGCGATCTCATTGACTCCCATCGGACCTTCTACTTTTAATTTTGTGATTAGTTCTCGCTCCCTTTCTTCCATCTGTTCCAGTGAGTTTTTCTGTTGTGTTTTAGCATTTGAGTCATGCGTTAACGTATTTAGTTCTGTTACTGTCAGAGCCTTGGCCAATCCCTGAGCCACCAGCCAATTTGTTCCTTCACTCGTCGGCGAAAATACACTTCCCGGTATGGCATACACTGGTTTATTCATTCGTCTTGCCCAACTGGCAGTATTTAGTGACCCACTTTTTTCTCCCGCTTCCGCAACTACTATCACATCAGAAATCCCGACCACGATCCGATTCCGCTGCGGGAAAGTCCAAATCCGGGCTGAAGTTATATCAGAATATTCTGACAAAATCAGTCCTCCCCGTTCAACTATTTTTCCTGCCAGTCTAGCCGCTTCCTCTTCCATCCTGGCATTAATTCCATATCCCAAGACTGCTATCGCGCACCCACCGCATTCTAATGTTAGTTTGTGTGCCTCCTGATCCACTCCATACATCAGTCCCGACACAATCGTATATCCTGCACCACACAGTTTGGGGATAATTTCGCCCAGTGCCTGTTTCCCATACCGGCTCATTTTCCGCGCCCCCACTACCGCCGCACATTTCTCAAATAATTTTGAGTTCCACTTCCCCCGATACCACAGTTTCTTAACTATTGGTCTTACCAACTCACTTTTCAGCTTTTCGGGAAAATTCTTGTCATCCCTATCTATTTCTTTCTCTTTCACCCTCTCAGTATCACACATCTGAAAATATGATACAATTAACCCGTTCTTTAAAACAACGCGCGGGGTAGTGTACGGTGCACGGGAGGCTCATAATCTCCCAGGTCGGGTTCAACTCCCGACCCCGCAACAAAAGCAAAAATCCCGCCAAAAGCGGGATTTTTTATAACTAGTAGCAGGGATGGGGATCGGACCCATGACCTCGGCGTTATGAATGCCGTGCTCTAACCAACTGAGCTACCCTGCCACGATCTATTTTATCATTCCCTTGAGAAATTGTTACAAAGCCAGTAGTCCCGCCAGCCCCAACACTAACAAAATCAATCCCACCGACACCGTTCCAATCGTCACCTCAAATACTCCCGTGACCGGCACTCCCTCACTTGTGTCGGGAATAGTCGCTCTGGCCGAAGCCGATGCCACCGCCGAAGCCGTAGCACTCGAATCCGCATAATCCAATTCATCATCTAATTCATCTCCACTATACGGATCAACTAAATTCACCTGAGGCACCACCGCCGAAGCCGAAGCAACGGGCGAACTCAAAACTACCGTTGTCGGCGATTTAATCGGTGCTGGACTAGCTACCACCGTCTTAACTGATGGCTTAGGACTGGCACTAGCTGTTTTTTTGGCTGGCTGAACCGATTGTTGGTAAACAAAGATCCCCATCCCTACTCCCACTACCACACACCCCAAAACTATCCAAAACAAACTCCTTCCCTTTTTCTTCCCCTCTCCAACCGGTACTCCTTGGGTCGCTTGATTCATTTGCGCAATATCCCGGCTACCCTGATCAGTCATGTTTTTATATTGACAGATATTTAACACTTACGCAACAGCCATATCTGATGCCGCTCATCTCCACTGGTATCCATTTCCTCGATTAATACCTCCCACTTCCCTTTCTCAATTATTTTTTGATTTTCCCTAGCTCCGTATTGTGAACTCCACACTTTTACTCCATGTAAATTATGTTCACCTTCAAACTCGATGTCACCAGTGCTCAAAAGTAATAAACCCCCACTCGGCAAAAAACTCTGGAAAATCTCTAACATTTGCGCATGCTGGTTCCTTGGAATGTGAAAAAGCGCATACAAACAGACTATTGCCCCCACTTGGTACTCACCTTTTTTCAGTTGTTGCATGTCCTCAATCCTGTACTCTCCCCCGGGGCAATATTTCTTCGCCAGCTCGATCATTTTGCTTGAGCTGTCGATTCCTTTAACTTGGTGACCTGCCGAGAGCAGTTCATTATCAACCGGTATTCCCGCCCCGCACCCCACATCTAAAATAATCGAGTTGTTTGGCAGCCACTTTAGTAGCTTCTTTACATACTTCCCACTCCGCAGTTTCCCCCGATTAGCCAAATATTCCTTAGCCATCCGGTCGTACCCGTTTATTTTGGCATCGTGCTGCATTCAGTTCCTCCCACTTTCCATCCCTGCCACAAACTTTGGTATTCGCTGTACTTTGTTGTTTCATTTCCAAATACAAAATTAGGGAAATAATCATCCCGGTAGCACTTGGTCTTATCCAATTGTTCAATCTTTTGGGATAAATCTTTTAGTTGCCTCGGCCGCTCTACATATCTGCCCATCCGGTCCGTTAGTCCCGCCGTTTGTATCATGAGTATTATGATGGCTCCCCACCCTACCCACTGCAATTTTACTTTCATCTGGCTCAGTGTCCACATCGCTATCGGCAAAAATAGCGCCAGTCCCAGATAGGCATAGCGTTCTGCCCGCATAATCCCGATCCCATATTGTGCTCTCCCCACCGCTACTATTCCGTAATAGGCCGCAAGCGACACCAATAAATATATAATCTGCCGGTTTTTCTTGACCCATTGCGCCCACTTTTTTCCCCACACAATTCCCCAGCCGATTATTGCTCCCGTTGTCACCCCTATCCTCCCCATTTCTCCCACTTCCCACGGCCACCACAATCTGCCGATCAAAGTGTTAATAACCATTAATCCGCCCGTAATGGCTACCGTTACCCAGTTGATGCTCTCTCCCACACTCAAATTTCCCTGTTTCCCGTAAATTAAACCTATTCCCACTAGTACCAAAACACTCACTCGTGATAGCGCCCGCTGTCTGTACCAAACTGCCCAAGTTACTAAAGGAAGCCAAACTACTAAAGCCGAAGTCACACTCGCCGCTACCATCGCTAGCAAGATCATAGGCCATTTGGCTTGCCGCAAAATCAGCCAAATCGTAAATAATCCCAAGACCGCCGAAATTTGTATTGTCTGTCCCGATATCCAAAATACGGTCTCATTCCAATTCGTGTTAACGGCAAAAATTATTGCTGCCCACCTCCCCCACGTTCGGTTGTTCGTAACAATTGTTGTGATCTTCCCCACCAACACCATCGTGATCAAATGTAACATTAACGAAACCGCAAAATACTCTCCATAATTCCAGCCAAACAGCTCGTATTCCAGTTTAAACATCAATCGGAATAAATAGTTGATATGCTCGTTCACCGGAATCAACAATTGTTCGCCCCAACTATGTTGGGCCAGTCTCATCCACGTCAAATCATCCTGGTGAAACCACATATTATTTTCTCACCAACAGCACAATTCTTCCGCACCTAATTAATTTTCTAAACCCCATTTTATAATAAAATCCCGTGGTGCACTCCTCGGTATACACATAAATTCTTCCTTGCAAACTTTCGATCAATTGTTTCCCCACACCCTGTCTCTGACTGTCTGGGTCTACACACAAAGTCAAAATCAATCTTCCCACTCCCGACATTACCCCCACTATTTTCCGCTCGCGCTGTACCGTCTTGATGTAGCCGACAGTATTCACGATTCTATATAGCCAAACGATAAATTTTTCACCCCGCTGTGAATTCCAGGTGTGTGGCAGGGTTTTTCGGTGTAATTGGGCAATCTCACTTATTTGTTCTCTGAGCTTCATCCCCTCATCATAACAACTTAATCAATAAACGTAAGCGCCATCCCTGTTTTGTCTGCTCTCCCTGTTCGACCAATCCGATGAATATAATCTTCGTAGGTTTCAGGTAGTTCATAGTTAATGACATGCGTCACGCTGTCGATATCCAACCCTCTCGCCGCCACGTCCGTGGCTAACAAGATCTTCACTTGATTGTTTCTAAACGCGGTCAGCGCCCGCTGGCGCTGTGATTGAGACTTATTCCCGTGGATTGCGGTCGCGGCAAACCCTCGTTCCACCAACGTTCGAGACAATTTTTCCATCCCATGTTTAGTTCGTCCAAACACGAGCACCTTTTCAAATCCTGGTTGAATTAATAAATCATGCAGTAAATCAATTTTGTTTCGCCCATTTACCTTGACCACATCTTGATTCACATTTTCACTCGCCCGCTGAGTTGCCACTTGAACAACCACTGGCTCGTGCAAAAATTCGCGCGCCACTATCTTGGCTTTGTCCGACATCGTCGCGGAGAAAAACAGAGACTGTCGCTCTCTCTTCATTCGGCTAATCAAACTCCGAATATCCAAAATAAAGCCCATATCCAACATCCGATCAACTTCGTCTAGCACAATCGTGCCAAACTCATTCAAATTAAATGCCCGTCTCTCCACCAAATCCTTGAGTCTCCCCGGCGTCCCCACCACGATGCGTGGAGAGCGTGATAGTTCACGTCTCTGCCGATTGATATCCACTCCCCCAATCACCAGGGTCATATAGGCTCGGGTTCCTCTGGCAAATATCTTCCCTTCATCCATAATTTGGACCGCTAGTTCGCGGGTTGGCACAATAATCAGCACTTTTTCGCTTGCATTTTTTTCTATTTTATCGATCAAAGGAATTAAATATGCCGCCGTTTTCCCGGTTCCCGTGTTAGCTAGCCCCACCACATCTTTCCCGGCCATAATTTCCGGAATTACCTGGTCCTGGATCGGAGTTGGCGTGATATACCCCTTGGCTACGATATTTTGTTGAATAACAGAGGTAACTGGAAACTCACTAAATTTGTGGGCTGGCTGATACTCATTGATCGCTACGGGTTCGGCTTTTTTGACCAAAATCCGCGGGTCCACCCTCATATATCGGATCTTATTTCGCCCACCGCCAAAACTGCGGGAATTTCCTCTCGCTCCACCACCAAAACCTCTTTGTCTGTTATACCTCATAGCTTATTGTTGAAAGACCCCGAACCAATACATTACTAGTCCAAAATCTCTGTGGTCACTATACCACACTCTCACCCAAATCACAATTATAGGATAATTCCTATGTCACAATTTCGGTATTACTCAATTCTTTCAGTTTCGTAATTAATTCTCTTTTTGTATACACCGATGTATCTATCCCCTCATTCAAAAAGATCCGTAATCCCTCGATTATCCGTCTGATCTCAATTGCCTGCTCTTTCCAGAGATACTTTAATCTAATCTCATTTTCCGTAAAAGTTTTTGACACAATCACTAACTGGGCAAAAAATGGGGCCATATTAATAAATACGTTGGCAATATTTTTGATATCGACACTATGCACTTGAGAAGAAAAAAAGAAATCACGCGTAATAATGTTAATTCTTCCCTCTTCCACGTTTAAGGTATCGGGAAACAAGTCGATGGGAAACTTATGGGTAGAAATACTTGCCAAAATCCGGTTCGATTTTCTGACCAAACCAGCCACTACCACCTTATCTGATGTAGGAGCAACCATCTTTGTGTCCATATTTCGCCCACTTCTTACCCGAGTAACCCAAGTCCGATAATCCCTACGATAATCAGATAAATCGCAATTAGATAATTTAAGAACTTAGGGAACATCAGGATCAAAATTCCAAACACTAATGAGGCTAGTGGACTAAAATTTGTTGAGAGATTCATAGTCTTACCCCCAATAAGCGAGCCACCAAAACAATCAGTGCGCCCACCAACAATAAGTGAATTAATCCTCCTCCTACGTGCAGCGAAAATCCGCCGAGCCACGAAATAACGAGAACTAGTATAATGATATCTAGTAATCCCATATAGACCTCCTATTTTGCTTGATTAATATTTACGTCAACTTCGTCTGGCACTATTATTTGTGTCGGAACATTAATTTGTGGTGCCCCAGTCTGAACATTTCGTAGTGCCGGTAATCCATAGAGGAAAAATAGATAAATTACGACCACTAAGGCAATAATTCCCACCGCCATTCTTATATTATTCCCAGACTCATTGGTCGCTGGGGGTGTGTTAACAATCGTTGTCATACTTGTTTCTCCATCGAATAAATTCTAATTAATTTCACGATTCCCCAAGCCAATATGGCATATACAATCAAGGCTACCAACGTGGCCGGTTCTAATACCGAAGTTGTCTCTACTCCCTGAGCAAATCCTCGGCGGAATATCCCCTCAAACGGCCAGATGAAAATTCCCGTCAAACCGTAAATCATCCGCACAAACCCGCTCGCTACACTCGCTCCCGTCAGTTTCAGTATCAATCTGAATGCCAGGATTATCTCGAGTGCACCCAAAATATAATAAACCAAGTACTCCGCTGTCTGAGAACTCGAGGCTTCCACTTTTGTTTCTTCAATTAATTCTGTCATCCTACCCTCCTACTCTGTCACGATACATTACGAATATTTTCAAAAACCCACTCTTAGAGCTCTATCTTCTTAATTACCGTTACCTTGGGTAAATAAGTAATTAGAGCGCTTTCTACTAAATTTGTTAAAGTCAGATCTTCCACTACCGCCTGAGCTTTTGCCTGTTTTAAGATTGCCGTATTCAAAAAAAGTGTTACTCTCTGCTTGTTTGTAGGTGTCATACATCACACACTACCACTAGTCGTAGTAGTTGTCAAGCATCTAACCTTCCCCATTACCCCTTTTCGCTAATTTGTCGTATTATTACCCTATGTCCGAACCCAAATATCTTGATCAAGCCTTTATGGCGGTCTGCGAAGAAATGCTCGCCACCTTTATCAAAAAGCACCAAGACTACGGCAAAGGCAACATCCTCTCCATCAAAGAACTCGGCATCGCCTTCCGCACCAGTGAAAAAGTCGAACGCCTCAAAAACCTCTTGATGGACCCAAATAAAACTCCCTCCAACGAAAGTATCGACGACTCTTGGCTCGACATCGCCGTCTACGCCGTTATTGCCAAAATGTATCGCAAAGGCTGGTTCCAAAATCTTGAACTTAAGCCCTGAAAGGAGTCGCCATGAAAACATCTCTCATTATCTTTTTCCTTATTCTCGGTAGCTTCTTTTTTACTCCCCCAACCACCGCCAAGGATGAGGGAGACAAAGGCCCGCTCACCAAAATCACCTATATTCACTACAAAAAATTGCCCAACGCTGTCAGACCTACTGAACCAGGGAAAACAAAACCCTCTCTCTGTTATGGCTACCTCGCCAAAGGAGCCAAGTGGAAAACTACCGAAAACTATTTTGTTAATCCGCTCTCTTCCGCTCTCGATTCCAATTTTGTCCTGCAATCAATTACCAGTGGAGTCTCCACCTGGGAAGAGTACGGTGGTAGTACAATTTTTGGCGAGGGAGTTTTAGATACCTCATCCGTCTACAATGATTCCCTCCCCGATGGGGACAATGTCGTCGCGTTTGGTAGTTACCCCAGTGATAACGTTATCGCTGTCACCAACGTCTGGGGTTACTTTAGCGGAGCCCCTCAAACCCGTGAATTAGTCGAGTGGGATATGCTTTTCAATACCCGTTATCATTGGGGAGATGCTACCCAAAATTCTACCTTGATGGACCTGCCTAATATTGCCACCCACGAACTTGGGCACAGTGCGGGGATGGATGACCTCTACACTACTACCTGTAGCACCGAAACAATGTACGGTTACTCTGGCGAGGGTGAGACTACCAAACGAGATCTCAATCAGGGTGACATCCAAGGCATTACCAATCTCTATCAGTAAGCAAATTTATCCCCACCAACTCTAAAGTTTATCGCCTAACTCTTCACGGCTATCACACTCATTTCCATCTTCGCTCCCAGCGGTAACGCCGCTACCCCCACCACCTCCCTCGCCGGCAACACCTCCCCAAAATGGCGCGAATAATACTTATTCAACTCCGGTAACATTGTCATATCTGTTAAATATATCGTCACTTTAACTACATCTTTAATCCCAGCTCCACCCGCATGCAATACTTCTGTGATATCTTTAATAATCACTTCAAGTTGAGCTTCCACCGAGCCTTCTACCAACTTCCAATCGTTAGTTACCGGAATATATCCTGCCGTATAAATCAATTTCCCCACTCTTACTGCTTGCGATAACAATCCAGGAGCACTCGGCGCCTTAACTGTTTTAATTTCTGTTTTCATAATCTATTTTCATCCTAACATTTTTTACAAATTAAATTATCGTAAATATAGTTGCATCACTACCGTCACCGATCATCGTCGAGTTTCTCTTCTCAAAAGAGGATAAATCCTCCCAATCATCCTTCTCTAATCGTATTATCCCTCCATCAATAATTATAATTATAGTGCCAGAGTTAACCTCATAACCATTGTGTCGCTTCCTTTCAAGCCACCCCTTAGCAAACGAAATATTCCTCTCTTCAACGTCATTCATTCCGGCGATAATAACCCAAGATTGACATCTTCTCAAACTGATGTCATAATTGTTGACACTTTATGACACCAGCAGAATACTTAGCTCAATTAGGTCTATCCTCAAAACAAATTGAGCTCTATTTAGATCTGGCCGCTCACCCCGAATCAACCGTTGTCAATCTCAACAAACGCCTCCACACCCCTCGCAGTTCGATCTACCTAGAACTCGAACGTCTAATTGATAAGGGGTATGTCATCTGCAAAAAAGTTGGCAAATCCACGTATTACAAAATTACCGACCCCAAAATTCTTGAGCTATCTCTAGAAAAAGAAGCCGAAAAGCTTCAGTATCTTACAACCAATCTCGACTCTTTCCATCAAAGCATTAATAAGCTCAAATCTTTTCCCGAAGCTCCCAAAGCTATCAATATTTACAAAGGTCAAACTGGTATCAAGCAACTCCTGTGGAATATTATCCTCTCCCGCACCAAGCTAGTTATCGGTTTCAGCCCCGGCCAACTCGAACATGTCACCGATCGAGATTTTGCCGAAAAATGGCGCGAAGAATTTCGACGTCGTCACATGCATAATCAGATTATTTTTAATCGTCCCAAACCACTTATCTGGTCAAACGTTCCTCGTTTCCTCGAAGAAAATGTCGAAGCCAAAACTCTGGATGAAAATAAAATCAAGTTCGATCGCATGACTTTAATCTATGACAATATTCTAACTGTCTGCAGTCTCAAAACCGATAGCGATCAATATGGGATCGAAATTCGTGATGAACTTCTGATTAATTCTTACAAACAAATTTTTAATTTCCTTTGGGAACACGTGGCTGAGCCGATTCGACAATAACTAATCCACCCCCACTCCGACTGGTTTTTCTCCCAAATCCTCGTTAAACATGAGTAAATATCCGTCCGGGTCCATAACCAGTAGTCCCCTCATTCCCACCAATACCTTACCCTTGCGCACCCAATAGTCCTGAGGTTCTTTTTTAATAGGATAATTATGCTTCTCTAGTTTTACTACCAATGGTCCTATTGCATCAATATCTATCTGTAAATGAATCCCCCTCCCCCGCGGGTATTCTAGCTCCCCCGTATACCAAGGACTATCCTTCTTGTCATTCCCTCCATCAATCATAAGTTGAGAACCCTGAAAAGATAGGTAGGCAAAGTTAGATTCCATCCGGTCGTACTCCACCTTAAATCCCAAAATTTGGGTATAAAACCTAAGACTTTTCTCAAAATCTACTACCGACAATTCAGGAATCAGATGATTATATTTCATATATTCTCATCCACCAAGTCAGCTACTTTGCCGTCTTGGGCAGACTCTCACACGCTTCTCCATCTTTGTTTCCGTCCAATCGGTTTACATCGTTCCCGACTCCCCCCACCTTCTCAAAGAAAGCCTGAGCTTCTGGTTGAGATGAAAAATCATCACAGTTATACTCATCTGCCGTCTTCCCTCGTGAGCTATCGGTCGTGATATTACCCAACTTATCAAATAACACATTTCCTACCGCATCCCGCGCAACCTTCGATTCCTGGAAAGATCCCGTTTTCATCAACGTTCCCAAATCCCAATCATTTTGAGACACTTCCAATCCAAAAGCGGCTAGCAAGGTGATAAAGATTGCCGCTAGAGCTATCCTGGCTTTTGTCCAAAAAACAAACATAATCCCCACAATCAGCATCAAGATTCCAATCACCCACAATCTCACTTTCCTACTTCCTCTCAACTGGTTTACTTTCGAAGTCCCAGCTTTTTTCTCAGTTACCTTCTCTGACTTTGTTTCTAAAGTTTCCATCTTCCCTCCTAACTCGTTGTTACTAATGTTTTTCCATATTATGATCTTTCCCCATTAGATTACAAGCTACCTCTACCCCCTCCAAAGACTCGCTAGATATATAGTTGCAATGATAGATACCACCATGACACTTTGCCAAAATGTTTGATACCCAAACCAAATTGCATCTCCTTGGTAAAGCTCGTAACCTCGCAAATTTCGCGGTGGATTTCGCTCAATCGTCGAAAACTGCTGATTCAGCCAATATATTGTTTCTCCTAAGCTCCTCACCACCCAAAAAACTGCCACTATTAGTCGAAATAGTTCCCAATCCTTTATCCAAAAACACCATAAAGTAGTCACTAACCAAAATAGGCCAAATATTACGGCATCTCCCCACACAAATATCCCGGCAAAAAACAACAGGGGTGTCTCTCGGTAAGCATTCTTTTTCCGTCTCGATTCATCCAAACCCTTTATCAATACCCCGAACGACCCTATTCCGATGAAAAGTAGCAATACAGCTTGCAAGGTACTCATTCAAAAATATTATACAAGGTCTTACTCATCACAATTAGAAACCCTAAATATCCTAAGAATGGGCTGACTCTCTCGCTCAACTACCTGTTCCCGCTCACAATGTTCTTCTACCCATTTATTAATCGGCATTTCTCCATCCCTCCTTGATAACATTTGGTACCCCCACCCATCCGGTTGCCAGTACGGATATGTTAAAGCCGCTTCGTCTATCCATACCTCTCCCTGCTCCACCAATTCCTTTAACTCATTCAAATCTGATTCTCCTTGTCTGATAATTAACAATGGGGTAACTCCCATTTCTTCATAAGCCATGCGTACGCTATCACTCGTTACCCATCTTTGTTGTTCAGTTTTCTCCCTTACCACCTCTTCCAAAGCCTGAATATAATTTTTACTCAATTGTGTGTTTATTGCCCATCCTGCCTGAGCTACCAAAAGAATTATCACCACCCATCGCTTCCATCCAGTCTCTCTCAAGAGTATTTCCCCTCCCCACCAAGCTGTAGCTAGTAACATGCTAATTCCCACCCTGCCCCAATACCAAAAATGCCAGTACTGTACCGCCACCAACGCCGAAATTAGGATTACTCGCCAGATCCACTGCCCGCCGTCTTTCCTCCCCTTCCAAATCCCCCAGCCGATTAGTCCCACCCCCACCGGACCCAAGAGATTCCATCCGGCAAATAAAGCGTTGCGGATGACCCTTCCCCACCAAACAATTATTCCTCCGTTAGCCGACACAAAACTTGTCGCAAATCTGCTGTACTTTTCCCATACTACTGATATCGACCCCAGAACCGTCCAATCGACCGCTCCAGCCACGATCCCCATCCCCACCCCCCACTCGATTATCTCTTTCCAGCTTAGCTCCCTCTTCCACTTCCAGTATAAAATCAAAGGTAGCCAAAACATCCAGTTCCCGATCGTTACCAGTTGCCCCAGTCCAGCCAAAACTCCCGATAAAACTAGCCATTTCCCCTGCCGTAACCTCAAATACTTCACCATTGCCCAAACCATCCAAACCTGAAACATTAATAATATTCCCTCGTACATAATATTTGTATTAATTACTATCATTCCTGGTAGTAACAACAGCACTAATCCACTCCACCAAGATCCTCCCATTTCTTTGACGATTCCATTCCATCCGATCACGACCGTCAGTCCCGCCAGCAAACTCAAAACCGCCAAAACCATCGCACCTGTCCATCCCGTAACCTCCCCCAATCCTCCCGCCATCAACAAATAAAGCGTATGCACCGGCTGGTGACTCTCCACAACTGCCGCCACCACCCCCATTTCCCGTGCCTGATCAACCACTCTCACATACTCAAACGCATCGTAATACACGGGTCTAAGCTGCCAACAAACTAACCTAGTCACCAAATAAATTACAATTAAAAATAATCCCTGTCTTTTCACTCCTTCAATTTTACACTTCCAGATTCTTTATAGTTAATGCTTAACCACTAACTTTTTCTGCTTTAACACCTCATCAATCAAAAATAACTGATTTTTCCTAAGGAGTGGTAGCTTATCAAGCGCAAAAAACCCATATTCCGATACCTCATGAGTAGGCTCAAACTCTCCCCCAATTAAAACGCCGGTATAACACAAGTCCAATCTCGCAGTCTCTCGGTCAGTGCGCGTCTTTAGCGACTCATCTATGCTCACAACTAGCCCAGATTCCTCTTTGATCTCTCTTTCCAACGCTTCGCGTGGGTGCTCCCCTGCTTTCAAATAGCCGCCGGGGAGACTCCAGGAATGCGATCTGTAAGTATGTTTAAATAGCAACACTTCTTTTTTGTCATTTAGAATAATTCCTGTCACCCCCACCAAAAATTTATCCTGGAAAAAACGCATTACAAACAGCTGAACACCTTTTGAAAAATGCAATGCCTTATAAATTTTCCCCAATAATTTTTTCACAAAGCGTTAGGATCTTCAGATTCACTCTTAGGATTATGTTTTAATTTTTCGTTTTCCAACTCCAATTGATGGACTCGTTTCGTCAGTTCCAGCACTTCATCTTTACTGTTCTTGATTTCTTTATCTTTACTTCTAAGCTTAAAAGAAGTTGAAATAGAGTGGATTAAATAAACCAGATAAGATAGCGCTAAACCAATTACAAACGAGCCCACAATCACATAAAATAGCGGAATATTTGCCAGAGTGTACACTCCCAAATTTACCGAAACTAGCATGAAATTATATTTCGAGATATAAACAAACCCCGAACCTACAATCAAAAGCAAGATTAAAATCAACATAACCCCCTAAGTATACCCTATTCCCGTCCTCTATATCCTAAATCAGAAATTAAATTCTGCAAAGAAGTCATTAATTCCTTGTCAGACACATTATTGTTATCCAGTAGATAATCGTAATCGAACTTAATTCTCGAAGCCAATTTGTTTATTCTCACCAATTCTCCCTGCTCGTATGGAACATGGGAAAAATAATCACGCTTGCGAATGCGCTCCATACAAATCTTCGGATCTGCACTGACTTTTATTAAAACAACTTTATAGCGTGCTTTTAATGAAGTAACAAACTGGTAAAAATTTTCTGATGTTCCCGTCGATTCTATGCTGATCGCTTTATTTTTACGAAATAATCGATCTAAATTTTTTATAATTTCTACCCTTCCCACGCGTACTTTTTCACTCTTTTTCAATTTACGTTTTTCCAATCTTAGCCATATATCCTCAATGCGGAAAAAATATATCCCAAACTCTCTTTCCATCAATCTTGAAATATACGACTTCCCCGCCCCCTTAGGCCCAATCAACAAATAAAGTATCATTAACTAATAATTTTCGGTAATTTGGACAATCTTTTACCCACGATGACAAACCACACCATCATGGGAATGAGCGATAAGAATGAGAATATCAAACCAATTGTCCCCACCGTTGGGGGTATAAGCATCAATATCCCCATTGCAATTCCAATATACGCAGTTATTCTGGTAAAAAACTCGCTTTTCAGCATGACGAAGGAATCAATAAGCAGAGCTAAAGCAACAAGGATATAACTCACATTGAAAGCGGTGCCCTGATAGGTCGCAAGTAACATTTGTCCTGCCGAAAGTAATGAGGTTTTTTGAACTTCTGTCGCAGCGATCGCATATTGTCCACTCAAAGACAGCATTTCAAACGCAATTCCTGAAGAAAAATAAATCGCTATGCCTACCAAACCCAAAGCCGTAGCTAATAACATATACGATTCATTTTTACGCTTAAGAAGGATATACAAAGTCAAAAATAATGGAATCTGTAAAATCCAATCGATAAACATGATGACATCCAAAGACAAGAGTCCTAAGATTATGTTTTTCTGAAACAAATTGAAAAAACCGATGACATCTTTTGGAGGTGGATTAACTACATAAACGATTATCTGAATGAATACTAAAAAAATTATTGTATATAAAGCCAAACCAGTAATCCAAAACAGTGGCTTCCACTTCACTAAAACCTGATTTTCAGCTTTCGGTTTTGGTGCCATCAATATAGTGTATCAGAAAATCTAGATTAGACCGGAAAACAGCAAAATCAAAACAACGGCAGTAATAGCGGCGAAAATTCCCACCGTTTTAACGAATAGGTCAACCGCTTCTTTTTTCTTTCCTTCAATAAATAACAGGAGGGGTTGGTAAAAAAACAGGTATGCCATTACCGCGACAGAAAGCGTCAGCACGAATAGCATTGTGATCGGAGCAAAAAAGGTATCAGGCTTGTTCCGAAGTGGTTGCGTCACAAAGGTCATCACCGAGACAACGAGGATAATATACGCTGAAGCGCTCAGGGCATTAATAAAAGGATTCTTTGTCATCTCTCAATTTTATCAAATTTGCTCCCCATTCCTGATCTTACACGAACCATCAATACTCTATACTCTAACTTTCAACCCAATTCTCTCAACCTCTTCTGCCCCAACTACCGTTAACATATCCGCTCTTCCCCTACCTATTGATATATGAGGTCCCCCAATTCCACCAGTTGAATATGCAAAGGTATACGAAGCATCATCCTTACTCACCCGAGAATGAGGCATAGCAACTAAAGGTCTGTTGAAAACATGGGTATAGACAGCGCCACTAGTATCTCCCCGAAACGGCGCCGATATTGCATCCTCCCATTCTTCCTTAGTCACTTGAATATCAAAAGCCTGGACAAATCCCAAGTCATATGCCAATTCAGATAACAACGTTAGCTCTTTCGTTCTCTCTTCATTCTTTGGATCAGCCTTCCACTCAGTCAATGATTTATCTAATCGTCCTTCTAAGGCTACCATTAATTCCTTACTCCCTTGATCCTCAAACTTCAAGTTCATCAATGTATGATAAATAGCTTGAAACAGCAAAGGGACGGCTTCATCTCCGGGCTCAAACACCTCAATCGTCCCATCATCCTCAAATGCCGGAATGCAAATCTCCACGAACTCGACTCCCTCTGGCCCTGCCACCCAACTCCCCGTCCAACCTTGCCCATAAACAAGCGTTCCATTATCGTTTTTCTCGGCATCAAACTCACAAACAAATACTTCTCCCTCAGGATTAACCCCAATCCAAGTCGCACATCCTCTCATAATCTTCTCTACAAAAACTCTTGAACCAGTCCAATGTTGAATTGGCGTTGAACAACCAGGCTCTCCCTGAATATATGCCGCGTCCATCTCTTTTGCTAGCTCAAGATCGTCAAACGCAATCACATCCACATGGATTCCCGGCGCCGGCTCTTCGTCAATTCCAGTATCATGCGCCGCATACACTTCATCACCAATCTGAATAGATGTGGGCGTCAGAACCTCTAATATTTCTCTTCGTAAACCTTGTGGTTCCAAATCAATCATGGCGTGGAATTTAACATATCTCCAGAGAAAAATCAACTATAGGACACTGTGCTCGAGCATCGTACGTCTAATATAACCACTCAATTAACCTCGATAATCCAAGCCTTTTTAGATTTTCGTCTGGTTGCTCAAATCAGAAAGAAAACAGAGAAAGTTAAATTTTATCGGTGACCCATGTTTTTTTACCAATCTTTTTGATTTTTTCACCAATTGTGGTGGTTGATATCGGGGCAAGTAATCTTAACTTAGAATTAATAGTTTCCTTAAATATACTTGCTTCAAACCAATACGAGTCAAGGTGGATAATCTTAGTCATTTTCTCTTTTCGTGCTTCGTATTCTTCCTTGTTTTTTACATCGTCTGCAAAATCAACAAGTTTTTCTAATATCTTAGTGTTCTTCATCTGCAATCCTCCAAAATACACCCGTCGCCACTGGTTTAACATGTCCTTTAACTCCTCTACCCTCTCAAAGAAAAGGCTCAGCCTTGAAGTCTCATCAAAATCAAAATACTTTATAATAAGGTGCCTGTGCTCATACCAACCTGAAGTTGAAAGTGTGGGTGCTGACGGAACAATACTTAGTAAGTTTTCGACTTCTTTCAGTTTGTCAACATTTTTTTCTATTGCTCTTATTTCTTCCAAAATAATATTTGCAGCAGATTTGTCTTTGTCGGTTTTCTCAATTCTATAAATAGCAAATGCAAACAAACCAACTAAGAATGTTACTGTTGAAGGAATAATAATATTTAAATCCATAGTTATAAAAATTTTGAAATGAAAGATCTTAAAAAAAAATGGTTAATAACGTACCTATCCAAATTAAAATTAATGTGAGCTGAACATAGTAAAACCTTGTTCTTTTTTGCCTTTTATCGTCACCATTGTATATAAATTCAAACCATGTTCCAAAAAAATGCGAAACGACTCCGAAAAGAAAGGTTATAAAACCATAATAGATATACTTTTCATCATAAATTAGAGCAATCCCTGAAAACACAGCGCCTATTAGCGCTATATTAAGCTGCCATGTGAGTTTTGTTAGGTCGGGTATTTGCATAAATCATCCTATTCTTGGGTATATTAAATACCATCTGGCTCGAGAATCGTAATTCTAATATAACCACGAGTTTATCACATATTATCAAGGCTTTCTCTGACTTTAGGCTTGCAACAGTCCTGAGCAAAATCGATGGATAGCTCAAATCAAAGAGGAAATAGAGAAATTAGGCGATGTCAGTAGCTATGTGAAGTAGTTTTTTGCAATAAGGACACCTATACATTGGTGTTTTACCCCATTCCTTTTTAGTGACTTCAACCCTATCCAAATCCTTACCACAATAAGGACATTTTGGTAATTCATCTGTTTCGACTATTTGTACATTTGTCATATTTATATATTATCAAATATTTTTTGGTATATTAAGTGCCAACTGGCTCCCCGTATTCGAGAGAATACGGAACGCACTCGCTAGTTCCTAACCTATTTTATCCAACCCCATTTCATCTCCGAAAAAAATGCCTCCAACAGTTTATCTGAGGGGTGTTCTATACCAAAAGACCAGTATATCTCCTTGATCATGTTGATTAGAAAATATTGGAAACCTTTATCATCGGACAGTTCACTTGTTTCTATTTCGAAAGTCCAATTATAACTTTTGAGCATTCCCTCTGCTGCCGAGTCATCAAAATTATGCCAACCACTCGGGAGAATATCA
>Ga0208957_1000066_pt1 | contig 90568 bp, 85 predicted proteins | sample RifOxyA1_FD_184029 | JGI IMG/M metagenome (GOLD analysis project Ga0208957, IMG submission 184029) | Groundwater microbial communities from Rifle, Colorado - Rifle Oxygen_injection A1 (SPAdes) | ecosystem: Environmental > Aquatic > Deep subsurface > Groundwater | place: Rifle, Colorado, United... | reverse complement strand
GCTTCAAAAGCAATTCATTCCTGGATAAAGTCCAGAAATCATTAGTCCTCTCAAATACGTCAAGATCGCCTATAAGATCTCTTTCCATTGCCAAAACTAGCAAGAAACGCTTAAATTACTTTTTACGTGACTTCTAGATAAATAAATAACAAATACCATATATTAAAATTTATTAATCATTTTCTGTAGCTGCTGTAATTAGATTTTGCGTCTGAGATTCTTTATGTATTCGCCCATCATTTGCTGTTAGTTTTATTTTAGCATTCCTATATAGTCTTACAATATGGTTTTTAGCCAATCTTCCTATAAAGAACGGCAGCAAAATAGCGCCTTTTATTTTTTGGTGGGGAGAAGATGCAAGATTCCATCCTTTATGTAATTCCTGCAGTAAAATCTGTATATCTTTCTTATTTTTAACTGTGAAGTGATATGGCGTCCATTCGTTTTGGAATACATAATAGTAATCTTTAGAATCTTTCATATCAAATAACCGGCCCAATGCAAATCTCATAATAAACCTGCGGGAAAATTCTTTCATTTTTTCTTCCTGCAAATTAGAATTCTCAAATCTTGGTACTGGAAATCCATTGAAATTTCTTTTGTCTGCTTTCGCCCAAGAAAAATCTTTTGGTATGTAGCCTTTTTCTATTGCTGTATTATAAAGCTCCGTACCTGGTATTGCATCGGTCAAAGTAAATGCTACACTATCCGCCCGCAGCTTAAATGCGAAATCAAATGTTTCCTCTAATGTTTCCCGCGTCTCACCTGGATGGCCAACCATAAAAAAAGTTCCATAAGGTATGCCCGCTTCGCGTGTCAGCTTTATGGCATTTACTATCATAGATTTAACTATGCCTTTATTTATTTGCTTCATCAGCTGTTCATTGCCAGTTTCTATTCCATATTCTATCAAAACACATCCAGTGCGTTTCATCAATGCAAGTGTATCTTTGTCGACCAGATTTACGCGTGTTAAACACTCCCATTTAACACCTAAGTTTCTGCGTTCCAGCTCTTCCATAATCTCTCTAGCCCATGCTTTATCAGCAGTAAAAACATCATCCTTAAAGTGCACTATTTTTTTGCCATAAGTTTTAATCAAATATTCTATTTCATCTATTACATTTTTTGGGTCTCTTAATCGCAGCTTTCGTTTCCAAAATTGCGGAGAACCGCAGAAGTTGCAATTATATGGGCAACCTCTACTAGCCATTACACCATAGCTTTGGTATTGCTCCATCGGGAACAAATCATAAGCTGGCAGTGGCAAATGAGTTACATCTATAAATTCCCTATCTGGATTTCTAGTATACTTACCAACTTTGTTTAAAAATGACACTCCTTTAACACCTTCTAGACTTTTTCCTTCGCGCCAGTGCTTCAAAACTTCTATAATTGTTTCTTCAGCCTCGCCTCTTATAATTATATCAATCCAAGGTACGTGTTCTAACGTATCTTTATCTAAAAATGTAACGTGTTGGCCTCCAAAAATCACATATGCGCCCAGCTCCTTGGCTATCTTAGCTACATCAAAACCATCAAATCTATTGTAGCTGAAAGCAGATATGCAGACTATATCTGGCTTTGCATCCTGTAGTTGTTTCTTCACTTTATCTTTATCTAATTTTAAAATATCCAAATCTAGAACTTGCTGCTCTACATTTTCGATATGAGTTCGTATGTATGCGGCTATGCAAGCGATTCCAATGGGTGGCTCATACATTTCGCCGTTTAAATAAGGCCTAAAATAAACTAGTTTCATATCGCAATTTGTAAAGTTAACTATTAAAATGTTGTTTCTCTATTTGCTTCAAAAGCAATTCATTCCTGGATAAAGTCCAGAAATCATTAGTCCTCTCAAATACGTCAAGATCGCCTATAAGATCTCTTTCCATTGCCAAAACTAGCAAGAAACGCTTAAATTACTTTTTACGCGGTTATCAGGATGGAAAAGCTAAAAGCTGGCTTAATCGCTTCAAGCATAATCTTACTTACAAATCTAGCATTTAGACTAATTAATCAAAGCCAAATGATGTTTACATTCCCTTTTGATGGAACAGATTGGGCAACTCATATATTTGAGTTATGGGCTTTGGGAGAATATAGTTTTTATGGATTTGTACCTTACTGGTATAATGGTTACATATTATTTCAACATTACAACCCAGGATGGTATTTATTTAGTCTTCTATTTCTGAAATTATCTGGAGACATATTAGTATCTTCTTTTGTATCGATAGTGGTATTATTTTGCCTCATATTAGTTGGCATATATTTATTTGGTAAAACTCAAAAATTCTCTACATTACAAATAATTACTTTCTTTGCATTTTTTGCTGGAAATGCTTTAGCTATAGCTAATTTCATTAGAAATGGCAGAACTCCTGAGCTGGCTGGCTGGACTATATTTATCTTTCTGGCGGCCTTAATCTTTTATTACAAAGATAAACCATTAGATTACAAATTTTTGCTATTCATACCGTTATTAAGTTTCTTACTTTTATCTCATTTCGCTACATTTATTTTATTTAGTATACTTTTGCTGGGTTTTTTTCTAATTAAACCACTAAAAGAAAAAATATACGTAGTATTGTGCAGCTTAGTATCTCTAAGCATTATATCATTTTGGTTAATACCTTTATTGAGAGATTTCGATTCCACTTACGTGTCGATATTAAATTATTCCGCGAGATTTTATGATATGGGCTTATTTGATATTGGATTAAATATCGTACTTCCTATAGCAACTATAATTTTATTTGTGCTTTATTGGCAGCAGAAGAATTATTCTAGGACGGAACTAATCTTTTTTGCTCCAGTTTTAATATTTTCAGCACTTTTAGCGCTAAAATTAACACCCATACTTCCAATTCTAAATAAATTATATCCCGGTCCTACCGCTATATTTTTCTTATTTTTCGCGCTCTATTTCCTCTTGAGTCTTAAAATAAATACCAAAACTGCGAAATTATCTGTATCTATAATTATTTTGATTTTAGCTTTAAGTAGCGTAGCTATAAACACAATAGATACATCATTGTTTCCACAAAGAACCGATTTCCAGAAAGAAGTTTTGTCAATAATACCAAACATAGAAAGTAAATACATAATTGCTGGAGAGGGTCCAGAATTCATTAACTGGGGCATATACACTTATGCAGCAATTTATCATAACAAAAGCACAATTTGGGGAGGGTGGCAAACTACTGGCTTCACAAGTAATTACCAAAGGCGGGTTGTTGGCGCACACAATGAATTAATTAATTCTAATTGTGCTGCTTTCGCTGAAAAATTAAACGATCTTGGCGGGAATGAAGTTTTAGGAATAAAAAATGTATGTGCTACATTGCAATCCTGTGGCTTCAAAGAAAAAATCTCTACTGAATCCTTTTGTCTTTATGAGGTAACTATTTAAGTTTGATTAGGAGGATCTGTATATGAAAATAATATTAATTTTTCCGCCATTATCTGTTAGTGAAAGGTATGCCGGCAAAAACGTTGGCGACATTGGCGGTTATTTACCTCCATTAGGGTTGCTTTATATGGCGGCCGTACTGGAACAAAAAGGTCATGAGGTTAGAGTAGTAGATTGCCCTGTAAATAATTATTCTTCTGATGACGTCTTAAAGTTAATAGAAGATTTTCAGCCCGATTGGATCGGAATGGCTGCAGTTACAGTTCTTATTAATAGAGTAATTGAGATAAGTGCTAAAATAAGAACTAAATTTCCTAAAGTAAAACTTCTCATAGGCGGGCCGCATGCAACAATAAGACCGGAAGAAACAAGTGAAAAAACTAAGGCAAATATAGTAATAACAAATGAAGTAGAAGATGTTTTACTTGATGCAATAAATAACTACAACGAGAAATATGATAAAAAGAAAATAGTCAAAGGTAAAGCTGTGTTAAATATAGATAGACTACCTTTTCCTGCAAGACATTTAATAGATATGAAACTATATACTTCTTTGCCAAATAATTACAAACGCGATCCTTATGCAGTTCATATGGTAACTACTCGCGGTTGTCCATATACTTGTACGTTTTGTGCATCTGCAAATGGCATCTTCAGACAAAGAAGTGTAGAAAACGTTATTTCTGAAATAAAACATCTTCAAAAAACATATGGCACTACAGAAATTGTATTTTGGGATGATATTTTTACACTAAATAAACACTGGATAAGCAAATTTTGCGATACTCTGATAGAAGAGGGTATAGATATTGCATGGAGTTGTGAAAGTCGTCTTGATCTAATAACTGAAGAAATGGTAAACAAAATGGCAAAAGCTGGTTGTTGGAATATGTTTTTCGGCATAGAATCAGGGAATCAAGATATTTTAGACAATATAAAGAAGCGAACTACTTTAGACCTAATAAGAAAAAGTGTGAAATACGTTAAATCATCTGGTATAGAAGTAAGAGGTTCTTTTATGTTAGGTTTGCCAGGAGAAACTCCCGAAAAAGCTAGAAATACAATTAACTTTGCGATAGAGTTAAATCCAGATTATGCACAATTTTCGATTACAACACCTTATCCAGGAACTGAACTTTACAAAACGGTAGATAAATGGGGAACGTTGAATGAAAATTTTGATGATTTTCATAATTGGTCGCCAGTATTTATTCCAAAAGGCTACAAAAATATGGAAGAGTTACAAGCTATGCAAAAAGAAGCTTTTCGAAGGTTTTATTTACGACCTAAATATATAATTCATAGATTAGCCAAAATTCGTTCCGTAGACGATATTAAAAGAAATTTAAAAGGCGTGCGGATGGTGATGGGCTTTGCAACTTAAAATGGTTTCAAAAAAACCCGATGAATATATTATTACGGCCCTGGAAGGATTACAAAGAATAATATTAGAATTAAAATCGACAAAAGGATTAATTAATATAATTCCGCTTAATGATTTAGATAAACTTGAATTTAAGGTTTTAGAAGATTCAAACAATTTCGGGGTTGGACTATCTTTACAAAGAAAATATGCATTAATAGTTATACACGATTCAAATTTCAGGCCGCCAGTTGGCACTATGATAATAAAAGATGACAATACGTTAATCTTCCCGCCACTGCCATTTCCAGAAGTAAAAGCCTGGAATGTAATTTCGGGCTCTCCCTCTGTAGTTTTACATAATCATATAATTAACAGATTTAATCTTAATCTAACATCCGAACACGCAACTCTAATAATTGGTTTTGATCTGTAATTATGCGCCTGAGAAGTTTTTTAAGGGTTATCGATAGTGGAGATTGCTATGAGCTATGATTTTATTCTTTTAATCGTAATAAGTTTTATAACTACATTTTTTATGACGCCACATATAATAAATTATCTGCGAAATATAAAATTACAAGTAAAAGATGTCCATAAACAGGGCGAACCTTCTGTTCCCCGCTCTGGTGGTATTGCAGTTTTAACTGGAATAATTGCTAGTTTATTTCTACTCGTTTTCATAAATGTATTTATAAAACAAACTACACAAAACATAATCTATTTACTCGCAGCGATTATAACTCTAACTTTGATAACTTTTATTGGCTTCTTTGATGATTTGAGGATACGAATAGATTCCAGAGGTGAAGGTGGATTAAAACAGTGGCAAAAACCTTTGCTTTCATTGCCGGCTGCAATTCCGCTAATGGCTGTTGTTGCAGGAACTACTATTGTTGCTTTGCCATTTCTAGGAAAAGTAAATTTTGGATTGCTTTATCCGCTTGTTTTGGTTCCTGTTGTCGTCGTTGGAGCAGCTAATATGGTAAATATGCTTGAAGGCTTGAATGGACTTAGTACTGGTATGGGTATTGTTTATACCGGATCGCTTGGCTTATTCGCATTTTATCACAATGAGATTACTGCAGCAGCAATAGCATTTGCTGTATTTGGAAGTCTACTTGCATTTTGGAAATTTCATAAAACTCCTGCTAAAATTCTAGCCGGCGATTCTTTAACTTATTTACTTGGTGCTACTATTGCAGTAATAGCTATAATAGGTAACGTAGAAAAAGCAGCGCTAATAATATCTATTCCTTTCTTCATAGAATTAGTATTGAAATTAAGAGGTGGATTAAAGAAAACTACTATTGGCAGAGTTAACGAAAACGGAAAATTAGAATCTAAATACGATAAAATATATTCTCTTCCGCACATATGGATGCGCACTGGCAAATATACAGAATCAGAAATAGTTAATTATTTGATAATAATGCAATTATTCTTCGCTGCTTTGATTTGGGTGATATAAATGTTCAACAAACTTTTGACATTAGTGCGAAAAGATGATTTAGTAAAACAAAACACTATTTTATTTGCCGGCACTATGACACTAAATATATTAAATTACGTCTATCATTTTTTAGTTGGGAGACTGTTGGGTCCTGCAGACTATGGAATTCTTGGAGCATTCTTCTCTATAATTTATATTTTGTTCGCTCCCATTAATACAATACAAACGACGCTCGCAAAGTTTACTGCTAATTTTGCTGCTAAAAATGAAACTGGAAAAGTTGTATATATTTATAACAGAGCATTAAAATTATTATCTTACGTAAGTCTTGTAGTATTCCTTATTTTCTTCGCGTTCAGTCCGCAAATTGGGAAATTCTTGCTTATTGACAACATAAACTACGTACGCTTATTTAGCTTAGTATTTCTAATAGTGTTTGTAACTGCAGTCAGCCGCGGATTTCTGCAGGGCTTACAAAAATTTAAAATTCTAAGTGCAGCTTTAATTATAGAGGGCTGCGTAAAACTTGGTCTTGCAAGTATTCTAATCTATTTAAGTTTCAATTTGTACGGCGCTTTAACCGCAATTTCTATAGCTTTATTAGTTTCGTTCTTATTTGCGTTTTATTTCTTAAAAAAGAATTTATCTGTAGAAGCTGTTCAAGTTGATGGCGAATCTATATACAAATACACTCTGCCCGTTCTTGTTACCATGACTGTAATAACAGCTATATATACAATAGATGTTGTTTTAGTAAAACATTTTTTTGATCCTGTAACGGCTGGTCTTTATGCAGCTGCATCTTTGCTTGGCAAAATAATATTTTTTGCTTCTTATTCATTTAGTTGGGTAATGTTTCCAAAAATAGCTGAAGCGTATTCAAAAAACGAACCTTATACGCATATTTTCAAGAAATCTTTACTCTTAGTAACAGTATTAGCTAGTATTGCAACGCTTGTTTATTGGTTAGTACCTGAATTAATTGTAAATATGTTATTTGGTGAAGCTTATTTGAGTATAGTGTATTTAATAGCTCCCTTTGGTTTAGCTATGAGCTTGTTTTCTATTGCATTTGTAGTTGCAAACTATTATTTATCAACAAATAGAATAAAATTTATTTATATATTAGTTGCATTTTTAATAATTGAAGTTGCAGCTATTTGGATTTTCCACGAAACGCTTGAACAAATAGTAAACATACTCTTAGGAACTATGATATGCTTAGTTGCTACATTGTTTTTAGTCAGGAAGTAGCTAAAATCACACCGTGGCGCTAGTTTTTTAACCATTGCTAAAAACCTTTTCTTATGGATAAAGTCTCTATAATACTCGCATTCTATAATGAAGAACTAACTATAACGGATTGCTTAAATTCTTTAGTAAATCAAACATACAAAAACATAGAACTTATTTTAGTTGATGACAGCTCCACGGATAAAAGTACGTTCATAGCAAGGGATTTTGAAAGGCGTTATGATTTCATCAAATATTTTAGAATTGAGCATAGAGACGAATTACAGGAATGGCCAAGAATTCAGGGAGCTAAACAAGCTACTGGAGAAATTTTATTTATGGCTGAAGCGGATGCCAAATATGCGCAAGATTATGTGGAATTATGTGCAAAACATTTGAAAAATAAACAAGTTGGCGGCGTAGTTGGGCATCTTAATGTTTGGGAACCTAAAACATTCATTTCAAAATATAAAGCTCTAACAATAAATCCGAGATTTGCGGACATTGAAAATATGAATTCTGAATTAGCTAAGGGTAATATAGCTGTATGGGTATTCCAAAAACAAATTTTTGATGAATGTGAAGGTTACAAAGAAGGATACTATGGCGAAGAACGTAATCTTTCACAGAGAATGATTAACAAAGGTTACAAATTAATATACGAGCCAAATGCAAAATGGTGGCACAGATGGCGAGAAAACATTGGCGAAACTATAGAGAGTTATTTTCATTTTGGCAGGAAAATGTATGCATTGAATAAAAATGATAAGCAGCTAATTATGAAAAACTTATATTTCTTAGCGCCTTTTGCACTTGTAATTTTATCTATGTTCTCTATGTATTTTTTACTAATTTTATTTTTGCATTTTATAGTATTGGAAAAAGCTGGGCTTGAGCTTTACAAGAAATCCAAAGGTAATGAATTTAGAAATTACGCTCTTTTATCTCCAGCGGTGTCTTATTTACAAAATATACCGTTTGCAGTTGGTTTCTTTTACAGCAGATTAATTTACAGGCAGTAATTTTCTAGAACCTAGTCCTACAACAGGAACGTGTTTATCAGATAGTATATTTTTGCCATCTAAAATAAATTTCAAATTCTTTAGTTTTTGAAAATTGAAATTTCTAATATGAGTATGATCGCAGCCAACAACAGCTATATTACATTCATCCTGTTCCGGATTAAAAATCTGTAGATTTTTTTTAATTATTTCATCTTGACTAAAAAACTCATCATATACCTTTACATCAAAACCTTCATTCTGCACTAAATTATGAAATATAAGCGACGGACTTAATCTCGTATCTTTAATGTCTCTCTTGTATGCTAACCCAAATACAACTACTTTTGTTTCGCTTGGTTTTAAATTCAATTTTTTGCAAGTTTTATTTAAAATTTGCAAAGTATATTCAGGCATGGATTCATTAGTTTCTAATGATTTTTGCAGTAAAGGAAAACTTTTGTTTATATCTTCTCCTGCCGAAATCAAATAATAAGGATCTTCGGGTATACAATGACCGCCGACGCCTATGCCTGGATAATGCGGCATAAATCCATAAGGTTTTGTTGCTGCAGCATCTATTACTTCTTTGATATCTATTTCAGCTTCATCGCAAAACTTTGCTAATTCGTTAGCAAAACCTATGTTAAGTGCTCTGAAACTATTTTCTAACATCTTTACCATTTCTGCTGTTTCCAGAGATGAAACTTTAACTACGCTATTCATTAATGTACTGTAAAATTTCGCAGCTAATTCTGTGCTGTCTTTATTTATTCCGCCTATTACTTTAGGTATATTAGTCAAATGTATTGGATTTCCTGGATCAATTCTTTCCGGCGACGCTACAACAAAAAAATCTGTTCCTGCTGTTAATCCAGATTCGCTTTCCAAAACAGAGCACAGTATTTTACGTGTCATTCCTGGACCAACTGTACTTTCATTAATAATAAGATCGCCGCGCTTTACATATTTTCCAATGTATTTTGCTACAGAACGCACGAAAGTCAAATCAGGAGATTTATTTCTACTCGGAGTAGGAACACATATTATTTTTATATCGGATTTTTGTGCTACATTTTCCGGCGAATCAAAACTTATGATTTTCTTTTCGACTAATCTCGGAAAACTTATATCTAACGTCATATCGCTAAGTGGATTTATTCCAGCGTTTAATAATTCCAATTTTTTATGATCGATATCTGCGCCCAACGTAGTAAAACCAACTTTAGCTATTTCTACAGCTAAAGGTAAACCTACATAGCCCAAACCAAAAACGCCTACTCTGGCTTCTTTCAATTTTATTATGCTTTCGAGTTGTTTTGCATCCATTCCCAGGTTTTAGTTAATCCCTCTTCCAATTCTACTCTAGGAGTCCATCCTAACACGTGTCTTGCTTTCTCGCTGTCTCCGCACCTTCTTTTAGAATCATAGCTGCGTGCCGCTTCGTATATAATAGATATATCTTTTCCTGAAATTTTCTTTACTAAATTTGCTAATTCCAGCATAGTTGTCTCGCGTTCAGTTCCTATGTTAAAGTAATCTCCTTTTGTCTTTGTATTTATTGCTAAAAGATTTGCATCGCAGACATCCTGCACATAAGTAAATGCTCTTGTCTGATGCCCATCTCCAAAAATAGTAAGAGGTTTATTTTCTAACGCATTGCGCAGAAAAATTCCCGCAACGAAGCCATAAGGCGAAGATAATTGATGAGGTCCGTATGCATTAAAATATCTGAAAGAACAAGTATCAATTCCATAATTTTCGTACATAACTTTGCAGGCGCTTTCTGCCAGTTTTTTGGCAATTCCGTAGGCCGTTACTCTGTAATCAATATAATCTGTTTCTCCAGTTCTCTTTTTGTCTGATAGCTCAAGAGGTTCGCCGTAAACTTCTGACGATGACGCGAAAATAAGTTTCTTTGCGGGACTATTCAAAACTTGTTCAAAGAAAATATGATTGTCATGCGCATTCACTTGAAAAACTTTCCACGGATTCTCTACTACATTCACTACGCCAAGAAAAGCAGCATTATGTAATATTACATCAACATCTTTCAAAGCCTGCCTTACTACTTCTTTGTCGCCTATAGATCCTCTAAATATTTTTATTTTATCTTTTATATTATTTAAATTGCCCAATGTTCCTGTAGAAAAATCATCGAGAACTGAAATGTCAAATCCTCTGTCCAGGAAATATCTTGCCTGATTAGAGCCTATAAATCCTGCACCACCAGTAACTAATATATGCATTTATTTGGCAAATTAGGTTAAGCTTAAAAAGATTTTTAACGATAGAATTAAATATTGTTTGCTGGACACACTAATATGGATAATAAAAAAATTTTGCTTGTTGCTGCTTCACAGGCTAAAGCTTATGAAAAGAGTAAAATTAAAGGTACTGTTCCAATAATACCTTCTCTTGGCTTAGCTACTGTAGCCGGCAGCATATTAGAATCAAATGGTCATTCTGTAGAAATTCTCGATATGATAGTTGAACAAAATGAAAATGCTGAACTGAAAAAAAGCTTATCTAAATTCCAGCCCGATATAATAGGGGTTTCATTCACCATTCAAAATACAAATCGTGCAGATGAAATAGCAAAGATTGCGAAAGAGTACAATAAAAACATTGTTACTATTGCTGGCGGACCTCATGTATCCTATATAAGTAATGCTATAAAAACTGTTGAAGAAACAAGCTTCGATATAGCTGTAGTTGGACCGGGCGATATAACTTTCAAAGATCTTCTTACGGCCAAAGACCTAACAAAAGTTAATGGTATAGTATTCAATAGAAATGGTAGAGCGGTAATAACCAGCCCAAGAGAGCCATTAAAAAACTTGGACGAATTACCAATGCCTGCGTGGCATTTGTTTAAATTAGATAGATACAAAATGTCTAAGTTGCTTGCGAGAAAAAAACGTGTTGCTCCAATAGAGACAAGCAGGGGTTGTCCATTCAGATGCACTTACTGTTCGAGAAATGTCTTTGGGACAACTTACGTATATAAAAGTCCTGAACGCGTAGCAAAAGAATTCGAATACTACAGGGATTATGGTTTTGAAGAAGTCCAAGTTATGGATGATATGTTTACAATACTCAGACCAAGAGTTCATAAAATCTGCCAAAGTCTAGCTGCCAACAAAAATGATATTTTGATTAACGTTATGAATGGAATAAGAGTAAACTCCATAGATGAAGATCTGCTAAAAACTATGAAAGCTGCCGGCGTTTACAGAGCCAGTTTTGGCGCAGAATCTGGAAATCAAAAAGTATTGGACGATATTGAAAAGGGAATAAAGGTGGAAGATATTCCCAAGGCTTTCAAACTCTGCAGAAAAGTAGGTATAGAGAGTCTTGGTTATTTTATGGTTGGTTTGCCTGCCGATACAAAAGAAACTATGCAAGATACGATAAACATAGCTATAGAAAGTGATCCAGATATAGCTAAAGTAGATATATCAACCCCTATACCGGGAACGCAATTATTTGAGCGTTATCAAAAGATGGGTGTAATTAAAGTAGCAGATTGGTCTAATTTTATATTTCACGATCCTAGAGAAGTTTATGATCATCCAACTTTAGACTGGGATACTATATTTGATTATTATCATCAATTCTATAAAGAGTTTTATTTCAGGCCAAAATACATTGCCAAAAGGTTTGCACATGGTGTAAAAAATGGCACATTAGTAGCAGATGCGGTAACATTTGTTAAAACTCCCTGGTAATTAATCAAAAATATCAGATAATACTCTGCCTTTTGCAGATTTGCAATATTTTAATCCCAAAATATAACTTATAGTTAGATTCAAATCCATTATAGATGGTATATAATCTATAACTTTGTGCTTAATTCCCTCGCCATAAAATATCAGCGGTACATACTTTTCAGATTTTGCAAACATGTATGAATGCTCCATACCGGCTTGGCCATGATCCGATCCTATAATTACAATCGTATCTTTGTCTAATTTATTAATTTTAAGCCAATTAAAAAATTTCTCAATTCTATTATCTATTCTTTGCAATGCTTTAATATAGTGTTTAGACTCGCTACCATATGCGTGTCCAGCTATATCTACATCGCTCAAATCTGCTATGAATAAACGTGCTTTGTTATTCAGCAAATCTTCTTTTAACATATTTATGAGTACATCATCAGATTTAACACCGTACTTGGGCAAGGATACAACTTTTGATGTCCAATTTGGTTTCGTTATGTCCTTTATATGTATATTTCCATAAAGTATCGTATCTACTAAATCTGGCAGAGCTTCCAATTTAAGGCCCGAATGAAAGTTATTATCCATAACTCCATTTTCTTTAGGTGTAGCACCAGTAAGTATGGCTGCAAAAGCGGGGTTAGTTAATGCGCGGTAGACAGTTATTGCTCCATTCTTGAAATAAGCACTATTTTGTTCCAAATAGCGCATAAATGGCAGATTCGCTTGGTTAAATCTATCGTGCCTGCAGCCATCTATATTAAGATAAATAACTCTTTTTACATTCCTGCGCTCTTCCGGCTTAAAATCTCCTGATTGAAATGTTTTAGGTAAAAACAACCTGTTAAGCAAAGATGCTGCTAGAATAAATCCCAAAAGACCTGCTGAATTATAATTCAATGGATTAGGCTGAAAAAATAGCAGCATTGTAAGCATAGACGAAAAAAATATAGACATTATTGCACTTGAAGACGTAGGTGCAAAAGTTATCATGGAATTAACTATTATTCTAAATGGAAGCGTTATATCTTTAAGAATTATCATGTATGGTACACTATAAAGAAAAAATTGTGAAAGGTAAAAAAATACTATACTAGTTAGAAGTAATCCTGAAAATAAAATTATATCGAAGTTCGGTATTAAGTAAAATAAATAAATAAAAACAGGAATCATAAATGAATAATAAAGATAAAAATCTCCGAGTTTAAACATCGCGTAAAGAAACAAGCTATATACTATTATGCTTGTGAAATTAATAGGCATAGCTAATAAAAAACTAAAAGCTACATAACAAAATATACCAGATATAAGAAAATATGTATCTATTGTATTGAATAAATAAATAATACGTTCAAGGAATTTCTCCATCCAAACGTCCATATGTATTATCATATAGAATATCTTTTAAGAGTATCTGCACGGTTATAATAAATGAGATTAAGCGAATTTACTACGCTATTGAAACTATCTGCTATACGAAAACAAAGCGTAGAGAATTATTTTAAATTTCAGAGATACCAAGCAAGCCTAATACACAAAGATTTGCAAAAATACGGCTTACAATTCGCCAAGAGAGTTCTAGATATAGGAAGCGGCATTGGGGGTTATGTGTATGAATTTTCTGAAAAACATGAAAAAACTAATTTCTATAGTTTGGACTTAAATCCTCTGCCATTTGCCCAGGAAAAATACAAGGATAAAAAAATATTCACCGTGCGCGGTGATATCACACATCCGCCATTCAAGGATAATTCTTTTGATTTCATATTTGCTTCGAGTGTCATAGAGCATATTGAGGAACAGGCTAGGCTAACTAAATCCATAGCGAATATCGCTACTGAAAACTCTTTAATATACATAAGCTTTCCGCCTTTTTATTCGCTTATGGGCGGGCATAGCATAAGTCCGCTTCACTATCTTCCAGGAAATTTGCCATTCTACATATACAAAAATTTCTACAGGCAAACACAAAGCTCGTTTAAAAATTATGGCTTAGTTAAAACAACACTTCGCAGTGCTGAAAATATAATAAAAAATAATTTTGATATAATAGACATTAAGCCTAGATTTTTTACAAGCATCAAGCCACTAATTAAAATTCCAATTTTAAGAGAAATAATAGCGCCCCACATAGAATTTTTCCTTAGGCCTAAAAAATGAAATCCAAATATATCAAACTAATTTCGCTGTTAATATTAGGCCTTTGTATATCATTTTTATCTTTAGGTAGCGTAACAGACGATTACAAAATAAATGATGATTCAAGAATAATTTATCTAGTTCATCAATTCGAAGATAAAGATTTATTTAAAAATGATATAATGGCAGAGTATACAAAAAGTTCGCAGGCTCCCATAACAACAACTCTTTTATATTTCTACGGTTTCATAAATAATCACTTAGACTTTATCGTTGCGGGAAAAATATTGTCCATTGTGTTATTTTTAGCTGCAGTAATATATTCCTATAGGCTTGGTGAAGTAATAGATAAGAAGACTGCGTTCATTTTTTCGCTTTTAGTTACACTACAAATGGGTATTACTTACTATTATTTTTCCGGCGGCTTATCGAGAGCATTTGGCTGGCCACTGAGTCTAGCATTTATGTATTATTTAATTAAGGATTCGAAATTAAAAATGTTGATAATATTAATTATGCAATCTCTTTTTTATCCTCCAGCATTCTTAATTAGTTTTGGAACATATTTTCTTCTAAATTTGCATCTGCAAAAATTTGATTTTAAAAAATACAAAACATTATTTTTAACTGCTATAATTCCTTTATCAATACTCATACTATCATTTGCGAATAAAAAGAACTTCGGACAAATGACAAATATTTTCGAGGCTATAGCTATGCCAGAATATTACACTGGCGGCAGAGTTCCTGTATTCAGAGGTTCATTACCCTTCACAGATTCAATAAAAGATACAATTTACTCAATATTTAATTATCAGAATACAGGTATATCTAATCCAATTTATTTGAGTTCTTTAGTTATATTTGGTATTATAGGATTAATTTTTCTCCTATATTACGGAAAAAAACTTCTTCCGAAGGAGTTACACTACATGGCACTAGTGAGCGTATTAGCATTCGCAACAGCGTTTGCATTATTTTTTTATCTTTATTTTCCAAATAGATATATATCTTTTACAATACCTATATATATTTTCGCGGCTACTAGCGCTGGTTTATCTAAACTCTTAGACACTATATCTAGCAAAAAAATAAAAGGTTTGCTGCTTTTGAGTGTAATAATATTATCCCTAGTATTCTTTGTGCCAAAGATACCCGCGGCGTACACTATTTGTGGAGATAAAGATATGTACGCTACAATTTCCGCTCTCGATAAACAAGCTATAATTGCCGGCCATCCGAAAGAATTAGACTGCATTCCAATTTTTACCAAGCATACAGTGATATTTATGGACGAACTTACAGCACCTTATCATAAGGAGTATTATAAAGTTATTAAAAATAGGCTGAATGCATTTTTTTCTGCATATTATTCTGATGACATAGTAGATATGTACGCGTTCTGTAAAAAATATAACGTATCTTACGTTATAATAAATCGCGATCACTTTACCTATAGTTATTTAAACGGACGTATATACAGAGAGCCATTTAATATACAAATCAAAGAGCAATTATCAAATAAGAATGATTTTGCATTATCTCATTACGGCGGCAAAACTATATTTGATGATGAAACTAAATATATAATAAACTGCTAAACAAATTTTACTTTCTTCATACCTCTAATGCTGGATTTCAGCAATGTCCAGCCCGATCCAAAACTGCTTATTTTAGTTTCTCCGTAGCCGCGTTCTTTATACCTAACAGGTATTTCTATAAATTTTAAATTCAATTTTGCGGCTCCGAATATTAAATTAAAATCTCCAAATTTATCTGTGGGATCAAAAATATTCATTTCCTTCATTCTATTATAATTATCTTTTGATATAACTTTTGTACCGCATAAAGTATCTGTTAATTTTTGGTTTAGAATCCAAGAAAATACTATGCTAAAAAATTTATTCACTATTAAATTTTTAAATGGCATTGCTTGTTTTTCCATTTGGTAAACAAGGCGCGTTCCATTCACGAATTCTCCTATTCCTTCCGAATATACATCATAAAATTTTGTTAAATCTTCGGGTGGGGTAGTTAAATCTGCATCGCAAATTATTAGTAAATCGTTTTTGGCAATATCGAATGCCTCGGATACCGCATTCCATTTACCTTTTCCGCTTTGCACAAGTAATTTTATGTCTTTTCTCTTGTATTTTTTAATTACGCGCTGTATTTCTTCCCTAGTGCCGTCCTTAGAGTTGCCTTCTGCAAAAATTATTTCTGTATGCTTACCTAATTTAGGCATTCTCTGAACTGCTAATTCTATATTATCGCGTTCATCTCTTGCGGGAATTATAACACTAACCGAAACAGATTTGGTTTTATTAGGTCTTACTCTGGCAACTACATATTTTGTCAAGGCAAATGCCCTTAAAAATGGTACTCTGGCGACATATTTGTTCAAAAAAGTAGATATTAGCGGTATGTATACTGGTAACAAAAATCTCTCTCCTTGTTTTATTATCTCTATATCAACCGCTTTGAGAAAATCTTCTATATCATCTGCGCTTAACCAATTTTGTATCGGTTGTATTTCTTTCAGTCCAATTTTTCCTGCTAATTTTAGTATTGGTTCCCAAAAATAATTATGATAGTAAACAATTATACGCGTGTCTTCGTTACAAACTTTTTTCAAATTCTTAAATGCCAAATAAATATCTTCGCTGTAGCCTAAAGATGAGAATATAACATACTCAAACTTTTCGCTAAGTTCTATATCTTCGGGCTTGGACTGCAGAAAACGGAAATCTGTGCTTTTCTGATCCTCATCAATACCTAAGGCGTCTGAGGTTTTTAATGCTGTTATAAATTCGCCGTAACGCAAACCTATCTGTAATACTTTTTGATTTGGCGGTATTATAGATATGCACATATTTCTCAAATCTTCATTATAATACTGTGATAATTTTTGCCGCAATCCCATATCTAATTCTCCTTGTACCAAGCTATTGTTCGTTCAAGACCCAGTTCTAAAGGCGTTTTAGCTTCAAATCCAAATTTCTCTTTTGCAGAACTAGTATCAACGCATCTTCTTGGTGTTCCATCGGGCTTAGAACTATCCCATATTATTTTACCACTATAATTCGTAATTTTACAAATAGTTTCAATTATTTGTTTTATGGGAATTTCCTTGCCACTCCCTATATTTACTGGCTGTGATGAATTGTAACGATCTGCAGCTAATACGATAGCTTCAGCCGCATCTTCAACGTATAAAAAATCCCGGGTTGCGCTACCCGTACCCCATACAGTAAGTGTTTTTGCATTATTTGCTAATGCATCTAAACATTTTCTTATAAGCGCCGGTATGACATGTGACGTCACAAGATCAAAATTATCTCCAGGACCATATAAATTTACAGGAAGTAATTGTATGGCATTGAAGTTATACTGTTTCCTATAAGCTTCGGACTGAGTTATAAGTATTTTTTTAGCCAAACCGTAAGGCGCAGTTTCTTCTGCAGGATATCCAGCCCATAAATATTCTTCCTTGAGAGGCATCTGCGCATTTTTCGGATAGGAGCAGGTTGTACCGATAGATATGAATTTATCTACGTTATTTCTATAAGATAACTCCATTAAATTAACGCCCATAACTAAATTATCGTAAAAAAACGTTGCCGGTCTTTCCATATTAGCACCTATGCCTCCGATCCTGCCTGCAAGATGTATTACTACGTCTGCTGGAAAAGTTTTAAACATACGCGCAATATTATATTTTTCAGTGAGATCATATTCTTTTGATCCCGGAACAAAAATATTTTCTTTTTGGATTCCAAATTGCATTAATTTCTTTACTACGTTTTTGCCCAGAAAACCATTCCCGCCTGTAATTATTATTTTTTTATTTTTCAAATATGTTAATTCCATCATTTCAGCCCCGCTTCGCGCATATCTGCATCTACCATTATTCTAACTAATTCCTTAAATGTAGTTTTTGACTGCCAATTTAGTTTAGCTTTGGCTTTTGCCGGATTACCTATTAATACATCTACTTCAGTTGGCCTATAATAACGAGGATCGATCACCACGTGTTTTTCCCAATCCAAACCCACATAATTAAATGCTTCCTGTAAAAATTCTTTAACGCTGTGCGATTCTCCCGTAGCTATAACATAATCTTCTGGCTTTTCTTGCTGCAACATAAGCCACATAGCCTCAACATACTCTGGCGTATAGCCCCAATCTCGCTTTGCTTCTAAATTTCCAAGATAAAGTTTGGACTCTTGCCCTGCCAATATTGAAGCAATACCGCGCGTTATTTTGCGCGTTACGAAAGTTTCTCCTCTGCGAGGAGATTCGTGATTAAATAAAACTCCGTTGACTGCAAAAATACCATAACCTTCCCTATAATTTTGTGTTGTGTGATGTGCGAAAGCCTTAGCGCACGCATATGGACTGCGGGGCCGTAATGGCGTAGTTTCGTCTATCATACCATTATATGTGCCGCCATACATTTCGCTCGAAGATGCCTGATAAAATTTCGTTTTATGCTTTGAATCCCTTATGGTTTCTAGAAGCCGCAAAGTACCCATACCAACCACATCTGCAGTATATTCTGGCATTTCAAAACTAACTCTTACATGACTTTGGGCTCCTAAATTATATATTTCATCTGGAGTTATTTTCCGTATGAGACGACCAAGAAAACTACCATCGGTTAAATCCCCATGAATTAAATGTAATTTTCTTGGCTTATGTACATCTCTATATAAATGATCTATTCGTTTAGTATTGAATGTACTCGCTCTTCTTATAATACCCCATACCTCATAATTCTTATCTAATAAAAATTCAGCGAGATATGATCCATCTTGTCCTGTTATGCCTGTTATTAGCGCTGTTGGAATTCAAATCACCCGATCGGCGGTTTTCATTAAGTGTTAAAAAACTTGCTATATTCTCCTTTGCATATCTGCTAAGAAACCAAATAACAATATTTGTAAGCCCGATATTACCAGCAACATAGATAAAATTGCTGTATTAGGATGTCCTACTTTTGCTGTGTTGAAATAAATCCAAAAAAGCCACAATCCTAAAATCAAACCGGCGCTAATAATACTGCTGCCAATATATCCAAAGAATTTAAGCGGCTCGTAATCTCTATATATTCTAAATATATTTACCCACGCTTTTACAGCGTATTCAAAAGGATGAAATATTGGATGCGATTTCATAAGGCGACTGCGCCTTGTTTTTTTAGCCTGGATAGGAATTTCTACTATTTTAAGTTTATTGCGTGCAGTTCTAATAATTTGTTCCTGTGTATATGTGTGATTTGAAATTGTACCGAGCTGCGCTACATTTTGCGTAAACGCTCTAAAACCCGTAGTAGAATCTGTTATTTTATGTTTTATCATTGAGCTAATTGCAGCTGCAAAAATTCTATTAGTTATATCTTTTACAAAAGAATCGGCGTGTTTACTTTCTTTAAATCTGCTACCTAAAACTAAACTCGCTCCGTTCTCAATTTCACTTATAAGCTTCGGTATAAGTTCCGCAGGATACTGTCCATCCGCATCTGTATGAACTATTATATCTGCTTTTTGTTTGACGCATTCAGCAATTTCTGTTTTGAATGCTTCTGCCAATCCATAATTATGAGGATGCGATATAACTACTGCCCTATTTTGCTTTGCTATTTCAGCTGTTCTATCAGTTGAACCATCATCTACTACTAAAAGTCTATAGTCATACTTGCCTATCAGGTGAAGTTTTATCTCCTGCAAAACTTGCGCAAGATTCTTTTCTTCGTTATATGCTGGTATAGTAACTATAACTCTTTTCATAATCGTTACGTTTGAAAAAGGCTTAAAATACGTTCGCTCGATGCGGTTTATTATATTATCCCTAATTTTCTGACTGCTCTTTTGCTCGCTCTCAAAGCGTCTATAGCTTGCAATTCTAATGGGAATTTGTAAAAATTGCTTTTATAACGCATAACTGCCACAGGATGTAAGAATTTGTAAAGCGGTGGAAGAAAATCTTTCATCGTTGTAAACGCATAAACACTTACCCTATGCATAGTTTCTAATTCGTTGTTATCTGCCCAAGGCAAATGGCACGTTGCTCTATTAAATCTAGCCCATTCCTCGTTTGTTGTTGGAGGCTTGAAACCTAATCTAAGCGATTCTGCATAGAGTGGAGTTCCTGGATAAGGAGTATAGATTTTGACTGTCGCATTAACTTGTGGATTTATTTTTTGTAGTTCGGCTATAGTTGAAAATGTCTGTCCGCGTTCTTCTTTTGTTTCGTTTGGGAAACCCAATATAAAACTCATATCAAGAGTTATATCGCTTCCAGCTAAATTTTTAGCTGCGCTAAACAAATCTTCGCGTTTGATATTCTTAGAAATATAATCTAAAACCCGCTGTGAGCCGGATTCAGCGCCGACAAAAGCCATTTTACATTGATTTTGTTTCATCCATTCAGCGACATCTTGTGTTATTACATTTGCTCTAACTTCTGCAGACCATGGTAATTTCACAGCTTCAACAATTTGTTTTGCGCGTTTTACCTCCGTAAAAAAATTATCATCGTGAAAAAATATTCCATCCATTCCGTGTTGATTATGTAAATAACTAACAATTTCTTTGACTTTCTCAACACTGTGAGTACTCCAACGCATATTATTAACAGCTAAATTATAGCAAAATGCACATCTAAATGGGCATCCTCTACTCGTAATTACTGGAAGAACTTTCTTTAAACCAAATAAATTCATAAAATATTTTTTAACGTCAATCAAATCAAAAGCTGGCTCATAATTATCTAACTCCTGTAAAAATTCTCGTTTTTGATTAACAATTATTTTATTATCTTCTTTGAATACTAATCCTTTTATTTTTTTGAAGTTTTTCTGTCCTTTTTTTTCTAATTCTCTAAGTAATTCGGCTATTGGAATTTCACCATCTCCTTGTATTCCAAAATCTAACGAGGGTTCTGCCAATGCAATTTCTGGCAGCACCGATGTATGCATTCCGCCCCATATCGTTGTATAGCCAAGCTCTTTCACTTTTCTGGTGGCTTCAATAGTTGGAATCAGCGGCGGAGCTGTTGAAACTGAAAAACATACAGCAAATGGATTTAATCTCTTTAAAGAATCATAAATTTTATTTAATTCGTTTTCAAAAATATGTAAAAATTCTACTTCATAACCTTCTTGCCTAAGAGCGTTAGCTGTATACAACATACCGTATGGTATGTACAAATGGGTCTGCGTTTCAATCTTAACTAACAAAATCGTCTTAACCATTGTACAAAAACCAGGACTTAAACTTTTAATGCTTTCTCAAGTTATTTTCGTATGAGGATTTTATATTCAGCTCCTGACGTTCGTGTATCTGACGCACACGGCGGGTCAGCACACGTGAAAGGCGCTGTAGATTCATTCAGGAATCTAGGGCACGAAGTTATTCTAATTGAAAAACAGGTTGATTTGAAATCTTTCAGAAACATTCTGTATTGCTTTTTTAGACCTTTTTTCTATACTATTTATTTATGTATTTTCGATAAAATAGACATAGTATATGAAAGAGCCCGTATTTTTGGTGGCGGAGCTATAATTTCTGGAAAATTATTCGGAAAGAAGACCATACTCGAGTGTATAGAACCTTATGTAGAGCTTCCAATATTAACAGGTCAAATAAAACAGCCACTTGCCAGCATATTAAGGCTACATTCAAAAATTGTAAACTATTGTAGCGATATCATAACTATTACGCATAAAAGTATGACTCTTGGCTTACCAGAACATAAATGTATTATCATAACAACCGGAGCTGATCCAGAACGATTTAAACCCGCACAAGACGATGGAAAAACAATTTTATATATTGGAAGTTTCGCTCCTTGGCACGCCTGTGAAAATATGATAAAGGCAATGAAAACCGTTTGCAAAACAGTTCCTAAAGCTAAACTTATTTTTGTTGGAGAAGGTGAAAAATTAAATGACTGTATAAAACTCGCTAATGAATTAAATCTAGGACTTAATGTTAAATTTTTTGGTAGAATTTTTCAGGAAAACGTTCCTTCTATTATCGGAACTGCAACAATATGCCTTGCATTATTTGACAGTAAAAATTATTTACCATTCCGAAAGTTTGGTTACTTTTATTCGCCAATAAAAGTTCACGAATACAAAGCATGCGGCAAACCAATAATTGCCAGCGACATTGGTAATCTAAAAACTCTTGTAAAAAATGGTATAAACGGAATATTAGTTGATGAAAGTAACATTAATGAGATTTCATCTGCCATAATAAAACTTCTTAAAAATAAAAAACTCAGAGCTAAAATAGGTGAAACAAATAGAAAAGAAGTTTTGGAGAGCTATAATTGGGATTATGTAAATAAACAAATATTAAGCAGACTTGTAGATAAAAGTACCATCTAATTCATAGACTTTTTCTAAAGCTAATACATCCCGCGTTATAATATAATTAGTGGGAAACTTATTCGGATCTCCAATATTTATTTCATCTTTAATCCAAAAACCTATCAGTGATACTTTATTGTTTTTTGAGCATAAGGTTCCTTCCAACCTAAAATCAAATTCATTGCAGTACTTCTCATCTATTAAAAAAATACCGCTTAAATTTTCATCTGCCCATAAACCAATTTGACTTCCATTAGAATTATGCCAGTTATTTGAATTGATGCTAATAACCGCCACATTTACTGCGCTCAAAACTAAAAATGCTATTATAAATATTACAACTAATTTATTTGGTTTAAAACGCTCAAGTAAGAACTTTGACAGTACTATGCCAGATATAAGTGCTACCAACGCTATAGCTGTTAATATAATTAGATTAGATGTCAATGCCTGTGTAGCGTAACTAATAGCGCCAAGCCATAATAAACTCATATTGTTAGCTGGAAACAGCTGGAAAAATATTAGCTGGGATGCAAAAATCATCGCAACGCTTAGAAAAATCATTACGGTTCTTGAAACTTTTTGCCAGTTCATACTTGCTAAGCCGCTGATTATTACAAGTGGCGCTAAAACATCAAGATAACGGGCGCTTGGCCTACCTGTAAGGTTGAATAGTGTATCCACCTTGAATAAAGCGCTGCCTGCGGTTCGTTCTGCTAGCATAATTAATACCGCCAACATAACAGAGAATAATAGTATATAAAATATTTTATTTTTGGAGAAACCTTGCTTAATATTTGATAAAATCGATAGCATAAAAATAAACCCTGTTGATGCTATTACAATTCCAAAATTTATAATCGTCCAAATAAACATAGATAAAGGCGTAAATGTTACTGGATATCCATCACGAATATATGTACCTAATAGTCCGTCAATTGTAAAACCAAATAAATATCCATTCCTAAACATCCAAGCGCTAACTATTAGTCCAGCTATTCCAAGCAGCGCGAATTTCGGCGGTATTTTTCTAGTTATTAGATTATATAGTATGAGTGCGCCTACAGGTATTAGTAAAGCGAAGCCAAGGTACTTAGTTAATATAGTTAAGCCTATGCTTATTCCTGCAAAAGCATCAAACATTAAATTATCCTCTTTGAACGATTTGTAAATAAAATATAACGATATAAGAAACAAAAGATAAAATAAATTTTCAGACATAACGTAACTGGAAAAAACCATATTCGCTGGCAAAACAGAAATTAAAATAGATGCTAACAGCGCTTTTTTAGAGCTGAGAAATTCATTTGCAAAGAAATATGCTGGAAATATAATCATGGATGAAATTACTGCATTAATTATCTTTATGACAGAATAAATTGTTGTCGTATCAGGAAATGCATAGGCTGGCGAAATCAAAACTGAATAGAGCGGCGGATAAGCTTTTGTAAATTCACTATGGATACTAAATTCTCTAAAATTAAAATAGCTCTGCGCCATTTTTGAATAAAAATATTCGTCTGCGAATATAGTTGGAGATGTTACAAAAAACGTTAGTATAATCTTGATTGCTGCTACCAGCAAAAATAATATAATTACAAGCTTTAGAGTCTTATCCATACGCAAATTGAGCTGAAAAAGTCTTAAAAAACGTACTACATAGCTAATACTTGTCTCTTTTTAGCGCGCCTTAATTGTCTCCAGATAAATGCTCCTGGTTTATGTATAATTGCCCTTAACGGCCTGATTTGCCAAGCCCGATATGCTATATTTCCGGGTATTTCGCCAAATTCCTTAATCATAATTTTATACATCATTAATTTTTGGCCCATTTTTAGAGCTTTTTTGCGTTCTTCAACGGTAAATTCTGGTGTAGCAAATATGGGCTCTTCTGAAAACGTTTTGGAGCTGTCATTCAAATAGTGATCTGCGCTAAATCTAAGCAAATTCCTTTCAACCAATTCTACGTAAAGCTCTGTACCTGGGAATGGTATTGGATTATAGAATCTGACCTCTTCAAATGGCGTGGCTTTTGCAAACTCATAGCTCTTCATAAATTTTTCAAAAGTGTCTTCAAGTAAACCAATTATAAAGAAACCTCCAAAAGGTATTCCAACCTTTTCCGCCATTTTTACAGCCTCATAAACGTTCTCAACTTTCAAATTCTTCTTCATTTTGTCAAGCACTTGCTGATCCATAGATTCAATTCCAAATGCGAAATAGAAGCAGCCGGAGTCCTTCATCTTCTGTAGTAAGCGTTCATTAACTCTATCAGCTCTTATACCGTTTCTCAAATCCCATTTAATTTTCATGCCGCTGTTTATTATTGCATCGCAAAGAACTTCAGCTCTTTCCATATCTAACGTAAAGTTATCGTCTACAAAATGGAATTGTCTAAATCCTTGATTATACCAGTGTCTTATTTCAGCGACGATGTTTTCTGGGGTTCTTGGTCTCCAAGCAACACCCATAGATTTTTTCATTGCACAAAATGTACATTGGTAGGGACATCCTCTTGATGTTACAACTGGTATCTTTGCGTCGATATATTCACGTATAGGAAAAATATCGTAAGCAGGGAAAGGTAATGAACTAATGTCAAAATCAAACTGTCGCAATGCATTCTTTTGTATTTGGCCGTCTTTAAGGTAAACTAAACCTTGAACATCTTCTAAAGGCCAGCCCTCTAGCAGTTCTACTAATGCCCGTTCGCCTTCTCTTGTTATTACATAATCAACGCCTGTATCTTTGATAACTTGATCTTCAAATGTTGAGCCGCCGGCGCCGCCAGCCACTATTTTTATATTTGGAAATTCTTTCTTTAATTCTGCTATGAATAAATAAACTGGTTTGAATTCCATAGCCATAAAACTTAATCCAATCATATCTGGTTTGAATTCTTGTATTTTTGCAAATAGATTAGCCATACCTCTATTTATTCTCATATCTACTGCGGCGACTTCATGTCCGATATGTCTGACATATCCAGCGACATATGCAACTCCTGGCAAAGGCGCTGTTGCTCCGCCTTTATCTCCGACAACGTCTGGCACTACAAAAAGAACTTTCTTTGGGTTCTGCGTCTTAGTAATACAAAGAAAACCTTTTGGTTTTCTGGTCTTGAAAACCTGTGGGTTTTCAATATGCTCTTTAAGATTAGAAACTGATTTAGATTTAGTAGCCATATTTTTATCTAAGGTTTTCACTTTATATATTTTATTAGCATCTTTATGCACCATATACGCGGGCCATCCTAAAGAGTTATATATTTTGCTAAAAAGTATTTATATAGCTTTGCTACGGGTCGATTTCTATAATGAAAATACTCTTTTTAACTACGAGTTATCCGGCTTATAAAGGGCACCATCAAAGTCCATTTATTCATAGTCTTGCAAAAACACTTGTTAAATTAGGCAATGAAGTTAGAGTTATAGCTCCTAATTATAAAGAAAGTATTACTCTGTACGAAGAAATAGACGGCGTTAAAGTAAATCGTTTTAGTGGCTTTGAAGAGCTTGTATCTGGTGGAGGAATAGCTAGCAATGTAAAATCGTCTTTTGACATAGCATATAATTTTCCCAGATTTGTATTTGCAATGAAAAAAGAAGCTGGCAAATTTGTTAACGATTATGATGTTATTCATGCGCAGTGGATTTTATCCGGCTTGGCTGGAGTTCTTTTGAAAAAGAAAAAACCTTTGATTTTAACAACGCGGGGCGCCGATATGGAAAATAAAGGTTTTATTACAAATAGAATCATAAAATATGTTTTGGAAAACTGCGATTACATAACTCCAAACAATGAGCATCAGGTAAAACCAATCAGAGAGCTTGTTACGAAACCTATTGAAACTGTTCCTAACGGAATTGATACTAAACTTTTCAGTACGAAATTAAATGACAGGAAAAAATATCGAAAGGACTTAAATCTTCCAGAGAGAAAAACTATTTTGTTTGTTGGATGGCTAATTCCGCGGAAAGATCCAGAAACTATGATTCGTGCATTCTCTAAATTACCATCATTAATGCAATTGAAATCAAAAGATGCGCCACAATTAGTAATAATTGGTTCTGGTATTTTAGAAAACGAAATGAAAAATTTAGCAAATGAGTTAAAAATCAATGACGATATTATTTTTGCTGGAGCAAAATCTCCGGAAGAAATGTATAGTTGGTATGGTGCAGCTAATATGTTTGTACTACCTAGTCTGTCTGAAGGGCGCCCAAATGTTATTCTAGAGGCAATGGCCTCAGAGTTACCAATTGTTGCAACAAACATAGGCGGCACAAATGAAGTTATTCGAGACGGCAAAAATGGTCTATTATTTCCTGTTAAAGATGTTGACGCTCTTGCAAAAGCTATGACTAAAATTCTAAAGGATAAAAAGTTGACACCCGCCTTATCAAAATCTGCAAGAGACGATATTGTAAATATGGGCTACACGTGGGAAAGCTGTGCTAAAAAGTATATTGAAATTTATAACAAAGCGATTACATTTTAAATGTATCTTCCGATCGCTGACGAATGTATTTAGTTACAGGCTGTGCTGGATTTATAGGTTCGCATTTAACTGAAAAACTTCTTGAGCAAGGGCATTACGTAATTGGTGTAGATAGTTTTACCGAATACTATCATAAAAATATAAAAGAAAATAATATGAAAAATTTTATTGCTCATAAAAATTTTACATTTATTAGAAAGCCGATAGAGGATATAACTAGTACTGATTTAGTTTTTACCAATTTGAAACATGTAGATGCTATTTTTCATCTTGCTGCGCAGGCAGGAGTAAGAGCGAGCTGGGGAGATAATTTTAGGCAATATACTATTCATACTTTTGAGGCTGCACAAAAGATGCTGGAAGTCGCTAGAACATTAAAAGTAAATAAGTTTGTTTTTGCAAGTTCGAGTTCAGTTTATGGCGATATCGGAACGTATCCAACTAAAGAACACGCGGGAGAACTTTGGCCAATTTCGCCTTATGGCGTTACAAAACTTGCTAGTGAAAAATTATGCAATCTTTATCATAAAGCATACAATTTACCTATTATTAATCTACGTTACTTTACAGTTTACGGTCCGAGACAGCGTCCGGATATGGGCTTTATGAAATTCTTAGATGCAATTCAGAATAACAGAACAATAAAAATACATGGAGATGGAAGCGCTACGAGAGATTTCACTTATGTTTCTGATGCAGTTGATGCAACAATTGCGGCTGCAACGTGTAAGTCTAATTATACAATTGCAAATATCGCCGGCGGTTCAAGAGTAAATCTAAATGAAGTAATGGATGTTCTTAGGCACGTTACTGGTAAAGAAGTTAGAATTGAAAATATACCAGAGCAGCTTGGTGATGTAAAGCACACATATGCAGATATAGAAACTGCAAAATCTCTTTTGAATTATAATCCAAAAGTAAAATTGGAAGATGGTCTGACTAACCAATATAAATGGTACAAAGATGAATTCTCAAAATTACAATAATTAAACTATATCTTCTTCTGCAACTACAACAAAATCACCTGTCGCAATAACAGAGCTGAATGGCACCATATGCATACCATCTTTTGTTTTTTCCAAATCCATACTTGATGCATGAGGTGTTGTTTGCTTCATAACCAGATACAAAAGTTCGCCTGTTCTTGTTTCGAATATTAAATCTCCGACCAAACCAAACTTTTGACCAGATTTACTTACTATAGTCTTGCCAACAAGTTGTCTTGAATAGCGTCTTTCATCTGCCATAATTATCTACTCCGCTGAAGCTTTATTTATACTTTTCTATGAACGACCATATTAATCTTCATTGAGTATCTTGGTGAAGGCGTCCTTATTATCTTCTGCATAAAGCATAAGATCAACTGCTTTTTGAACGAAATCGTCCAAACTAGCGAATCTACCTAATTTGACAAATTTGTCTATGCGCTCTTGCCTATCTTTCGAAATTTCAATGCTTGCCATGTAATATTTTAATTAATATGTGCTCTTTACCTTTCCAAACAAGCGCATATTTTAACACTTGAGCTATATTTTCAACAGGAGTTAATTTAATTTTTGCGTTTTTTGGTAAAATTATATCATCTAAATTTGCTTTCGGAACTATTACTTCTTCTAATCCCGCTTCTATTGCTGCTTCGACCTTTTGAGTTATGCCGCCGACTGGCAAAACTTCTCCTCTAATAGATAATGAACCTGTTAAAGCTATATTTTGTTTTACTGGAATTCTATTTAACGCAGATATTATGGCTGTTGCAACCGCGATCGATGCTGAATCTCCCTCTACGCCTTCAAAAGTTTGTAGGAATTGAACATATACATCATATTTTTTTAAATCTGCATTGAATGTATGTTTTATTATAGCGCTAACATTTGTTATAGCTTCTTTTGCAATTTGTCCCAGTTTTCCGGTTGCCTGAATTTTCTTTCTTTCGTCTCCTACGGGTGTAACTTCTGCTTCTATTGGTAAAACGACTCCCGAAAATACATTGCCCGAACCTATAACTGCCAGACCATTTACTCTTCCGATTTCTTTTCCTGAAATTCGTATTACTTCGTAAGCTTTCTTGTGTTCTATATATCGGTCAGCAACTTGCTGCTCAAGGGTTCTAACAATAGTTTTAGCTCGTAAGATATGCTTGGCATCAACAATAGGAGTGCGCTCTTCTAATGCAAGATCGCCTGCTGCTCTTACCAAACCTCCCAGATCGCGCAAGGCCAATGTCAAATGCCCTTTTCTATTTGCTCTTCTTCTAGCTTCGAATATTATTTCATCAACAGCTGACTTTGTAAAATGCGGGATTCTGCCATCTTTTACAACTTCTTGTGCAATAAAACGTGCAATTTTAAGCCTGTTATCTGGTGTATCTTCCATCGTATCTCTCATATAAACTTCGTAACCATATCCTCTAATTCTAGAGCGTAATGCTGGATGCATATTTTGAACGTTAGTTAAATTTCCTGCTGCTGCTAAAACAAAATCGCACGGCACTGGTTGGGTTCTAACCATCGCGCCCGCGGATCTTTCAGATTGTCCTGTAATTGGGTAGCGTTTTTCTTGCATTGCTGTCAGAAGTTCTTGCTGGCTGCGTGGCGTTAAAGTTGCAATTTCGTCTATGAATAAAACACCTCCATTCGCTTTATGTATAGCGCCAGCTAAAACCCGGAGATGTGCTGGAGTTCCCAAACCGCCGGACTGCAGTGGATCGTGAAGTACATCACCAAGCAATGCTCCGGCGTGCGCACCAGTTGCATCGTAAAAAGGTGCTTTCTGTATCTTGCTATGATCGACAATTAATTTAGGTTCTATTACTTTTGTTTTTCTCATATTTAATCCAAAAGAAATCGCGACTGCGCCAACGAAAATTACTCCTGCTATCAAAGAAGCTGCAGCCATAACTTCGCCATAAATTTTTAGCACCCACCACGGAATTATCATCGCTATTATTGCTAATCCTAAAAATAGAAATTGGTGATTTTTATTTGCTGATAAAATTTGCAGCTTGGCGGTCTCAACTATCGATAGTCCTTCGCCAGAATGCACAGCAGATACAATTGGTTGCGAATCATCAAGTTCATTAGGGTATGTTAAAATATCATTAAGATTTGTCTTTGGTAAAAGTTCTGCTAATCCTTGTCCTAGAAGTGATTTTCCTGTGCCGGGTGCACCTACGAGCACGACATGGCGGCGCTGTATTGCTGCTTTTTTAATTATTTCAACTGCGCCATCTTGACCGATAATTTGATCGCAGATATTTTTAGGTACGGGTATATCTGCGGTCGTTGAAAAAGCAATTTTTGGCATAAATTAAAACATCCTCGCTATGTTTTTAAGCTTTGATTAGTGCAAATAAAAGATAGAGTATATATTTAATTCACGATGTTAAAATAAATTACTCATTATAAGTAAGAGTTACTTTCATATAATCAATTAGTCCGCAGTTAACTGCATTGGCATCGCCAGCTGAAATTGGTTTGCCAACTACTTTCCTAATAGCTATACCTGGTTCACTAAAAGGAAATGTTTTCGTAGCAGTTTTGTGCGTGTCAACTGCGCCTGTATATAATGTATACGTTGAAATAAATCCAGAACTAGTATAAGGCTGGACGCTGATTCTTGCTTTACAAAATTCTCCGCCGGGCTTACCTTCAACATATACTTGGACAACGTTTTTGTATTCTTTGCCAAAATCTATTGTAATTTTATCAGAGAAAACCGCATTCGCTGTTTTTGTAACGGTTTTTGTAACGGGTGTCGTCGTGGTAGAACTTGTGGCTGCGCCTACACATTTGGCTTTTGTAAACGCGGTACCGGCTCCAGTAGTCGCGCCTTTTTGCGGAGCTGCTGCAGTGCCGCTCCACTTCCATCTTTCCATTTTAGCTTCATGGTAGCATGATTGAGCGCTTGCATAACCTTTAGCTTGACAATATTGGTCTGCCCAGGCTTTGCCATTCATCTGTGTTGAGCAATCGGTCCATCCTATAGAACCCCAGGCATCAATTGCAAAAGGCATAACTAAGTCAACAGTAGTTGTGGCTGCGCCTGTAAATGCAGGCGGACTGGATGTAAAAATAAATGCAGATATGATAATTATAAGTGCGATGAGTCCGACATTTGTTAAAGTCAGTTTGAACTTCTGTTTAGCCATTAATTTACCGAATTAGAATAGCCTATTGGAGATTTAAATATATTGCGTAGTATAGATATTTATTCCTCGGTATAACTTGGAGCGGCAGCTTTAGAAACTATCATTATATCGCCGATTGATTTTACAAGTTGGTGCGGAACAACTACACCTTTAGCACCCGCTAAAGCCTTTGATAAGAAACTGTCGCGTGTAGCTCTGATTCTCCAGCTTTCAATTCTGTTTTTTGTGAGAATTGCTTCTTCAACATCACCAAAATACAAGCCGTCATCACTATAGACTTTAATTCCCGCTGTTTCTGAAACTTTTTTCATTTGCAACATTTAATCACCATACTTGATTAGGACAAGGGAATGCTTTATAGATATAAAGATTTCGTTTTTCTAGACTATGAGTATCAAAATTACAGGTACTAGCCATATAAAACCCATTTCAGAGAAAAATACCTTTGATTTTATAGCTTTAGAGCTGGATCGGTATAGATTTCACGCCTTAACTAACCGCACAAAATCCAAATTTAACTGGGCAGATGCATCTAAAATAGGTTTTGGCGGTTACTTATTTGCTTATTTCGGAGGATTAATGCAAAATTATTTGGCTAAAAAGCTCGGTGTAGCGCCCGGAGAAGATATGTTATCTGCTATAAAACTAGCGAATAAAACAAATGCCAGACTAGTTTTAATCGATCGACCAATACAAATAACGTTACAGAGATTTTCCAAAAATATAAGTGTCTTAGAGAAATTAAAATTTGTTTGTTTCTTAATTATATCTATGTTATTTGTTAGGGAAAAGATTAGCTTAAATGAAATCCCAACGGCGAATGCCGTAAATAAATTACTAAAAGAATTGCAGCAAAAGTTTCCTGGCATTTATCGCGTATTAGTAAAAGAACGCGATGAATATATGGCTCACAAATTAATAATTTTGCAGCAACAATTTCCAGAAGCTAAAATATTAGTTATAGTTGGTGCAGGACATCTTACCGGACTAAAAACTTTGCTCGAAACACATTTATAATATGATTTGCAGAATTAAATAGGCTGCTAACATATGATGGATAAACAACATATTGCAAATACAATTATAGTAGTAGTATTATTAGCATTTGCGTTCTCGTACAGATTTGAAGGCGCATTTACTTTGAGCAATTGGTTAGCTACATTCTTCGTAACATTTGTGTTGGTTGCGTTTTCTGTATCAATGCATAATTTTGCTCAGGGCAAAATCGCTAATCATTATCTTGCAGACATACATACACAAGTTTTCGCTGCCGGCTCATTAACTACTTTGATTACTATGTTCTTAAGTTCTGGGACTATCATTTATGCTTCACCTTGGACATTAAAATTAAAATCACTATTTTCAACAACTCTTGGAAAAAGATTGGCGCCGGGACCAAGTGAATTTGCTAAAATAGCTCTTGCTGGAACTCTAACATCTTTATTTATAGCGATTGGCGCACAACTTCTTACGCCATTTTTAGGTCAAATTGCTGAAATATTAGTTAAAATCAATGTAGCAATTGCAATATCTAGTTTGATTCCATTTTTGACTCTTTTTCCACATACTATTCCATATGCTTCTGCTTTGGCCTCAAAGCCTAAAGCCGATGAGGCGCCGCATACGATTGGCGACCATTTATTTTTTGGTTCTAGACCATTATGGGCATTCTCAATTGCATTTGTAAGCGCTGCTGGAGTTGGTTTATTGCTGTATGATTCTCTTTATGTATTACTTGGTGCTTTATTCGCGGGCTTATTAGTATGGCTTGCTTGGCTTTACCACGTTGAGGGCTTCAAACCAAAACCTTGAAATCTCTTATTAAAGTAAAAGCTATATGCAATTTAACAAAGATAAGCTTGATTTACGTTTATATCAACAGACTATTCTTAATAGCGCTATTAATCAAAATACACTTGTTGTATTGCCAACAGGGTTGGGAAAAACGCACATTGCAATAGCGCTGTCTGCCGCGAGATTAAAGGAAAATTCTAAAATATTAGTTCTTGCACCTACTAAACCTCTCATATTACAACACATGCAAACTTTTTCTGAGTTTTTTGAACCGGCAGATAAACTTGCATTGCTGACTGGCGAAGTTAGTCCAAACGAACGTAAAATATTATGGAATGATTCTAAAATAATTTTTTCTACTCCGCAGACAATAAGAAATGACATTATTTATGGGCAAATAAAACTTACTGATGTTTCGCTAATAGTATTTGATGAGGCGCATCGCGCTATTGGAGATTATGCTTATGTATTTATTGCTGAAAATTATGCTAAAACCGCGCCTAATAGTAAAATTTTAGCGTTGACCGCTTCTCCCGGCTCTGAAGAATACAAAATAAATGATGTTTGTAAAAATTTATTCATTGACAAAATAGAATACAGAAGTAGAGATGACTCTGAAGTAAAGGATTACGTCAAAGAAATAGAAATACATTACAAAAGTGTTGAGCTTCCGGATGAAATAATAGCTATTAAATCGCGTTTGGAACGGGCTTTGCAATTTCGTATTGATAAATTACACCGATATGGTTTTCTAACTAATAAATCAGCTATTATAACGAAAAAAGCATTGCTGCATTTGCAACTAACATTACGAAATCAGTATAGAAAGAAAAACTTCGCGGTCGCTCGCGGAATTTCAGTATGCGCATCTGTAATAAAACTCAAACATATGCTTGGACTTGCTGAATCGGAAAGTCTGACCGCACTAAATGAGTATTTTGAAAATCTATTAGAGATTAGTAAAACTACAAAAACAAAAGCCGTAAAAGAACTAGTGGGCGACTTCAATGTTAACGCCGCTCATATTCTCACTCTAAATGCTTTGGAAAATAATATAGAACATCCAAAATTAAACCTGCTAAAAACTATTATAGAAGAGCAAATAAATCTTAAACCCACTTCCAAAATTTTAGTTTTTACTGAGTATAGAGCTAATATTCCAAAAATACTCGATACTTTGAGTCCTATAAAAATGGATGCGCATTATTTTATTGGACAGGGTAAGAAAGGTATGAATCAAAAAACCCAAGCGGATGTAATTGGAAAATTCAGAGAAGGCTATCTGAATTGCTTAGTATGTACCTCTGTTGCGGAAGAAGGTTTGGATATTCCGCAAGTTGATTTAATAATATTTTATACGCCTGTGCCGAGTGCGATAAAAAATATACAACGGCGCGGAAGAACTGGACGCCAGGAAAGCGGTAAAACTATCATATTAGTTGCTAAAGACACTGCTGATCAAAGATATGTCTACATATCGCAGCGCAAAGAGAAAAAAATGAAAAGTATTATTGAAAATATGTCTGATACAAAACCAACTTCGCCGGAAATTAATCTTAATCAATACGTTACTAATGATTCTTCTTTACTCGTGTTTGCCGACAGCAGAGAACATGGCTCTGTAATAGACCGCTTATTCAAAAATGGAATCAATGTAAAAGTTGGGCAGCTTAAAGCAGGGGATTTTATTATTTCTGAAGACGTTGGAGTTGAAAGGAAAACTACAGATGATTTTGTTAATTCGCTTGTTGATAAAAGATTATTTGAGCAGGCACAGAAACTAAAACAAAATTTCGTTAGACCGCTCTATATTATTGAAGGGAATTTTGAAAATCTTTTTTCTGTTAGAAATGTTGACAGCAAAGCAATTCTTGGCGCGCTGACCTCATTAATATTAGACTGGCAAGTGCCTTTATTATTTTCTAGAAATCCGGAAGAAACGGCAGATATTATTACAAATCTTGCCAAACGCGAGCAAATAGATAATAAAAAATTAGTTTCTGTAAGATCCGGACAGAAACCTAAAATACTTACAGAGCAGCAGCAATATTTTATCGAAGGTCTGCCAAATATAGGTCCTACGGCTGCTAGAAATCTGCTAAAACATTTCACAACGCCAAAGAACATACTCAATGCGAGCATAGAAGAGTTAAAAGAAGTAGATGGTATCGGTAAAATACTTGCAGAGCAGATTCGTAAGCTGCTTGATGAAGAATATAAAGACTAATTAATTACTCACTATACGCAAGATTGCAAGATAAATACATAATTTATTTAAAATACAGCATATTTGTTTCCCAAGTTTTTAAATTTACAATTGGCACAGCTCCTGGCGTAGGAGTATGACCAACTCTTGTCTGAAATGTTGTAGTGTCCTGCCAGCAACTTCCAGATACAGCTACCACCCCTTTGTATTGTCCTATTTTCGCCTTGTGGATATGTCCAGAGCATACAATATCTGGCACGTGCCTAATTAATAACGGATCAATTGGATTTGGCATAACTGGATTTGCGCCGTACGTTGGGGAAAGATGCCGGCGCTTAAGTAAAAATTCCCATATTTTATCTGCGACATCATATCCTCCTGCTTTTCTTAGAGATTCAACAGTATCAACAAAATAATCAAAACTATATCCGTGATAAATCATAACATCAACACCGGGAAAGTTATCGTGCTTATGTAAATTAACTATACTAGGATTTGAGGTTACTATTATGTTTGGCAGATCATAAATTTTTTCGGCGTACTCTTTGTAAAGCGCTGGCTGAGGTTCTGCAAGCCTCAATGCATCGTGATTTCCAGGTATTATAATTATTTGTTTGTCATTTGGAATTTGGCTTAAAAACTGATAAGCCTCGTCATATTGGTTATAAATATCTGTTATCCGCAGTTCTTTATTCTGCTCGGGATATATTCCAACGCCGTCTACTACGTCTCCTAAAACAATTACGTATTTTGTTTTCTTCGCAATTTCTCTTTGATCTGGTGTTCCGTAATTTCCTCTAAGCCACTCGGTGAATTTTGTAAATTCTTTTGGCAAAAACATATTTGAGCCTGCGTGCACATCGCCGCAAAATACCACATAAACATCTTCCGGTGCTTTCGGTTTATTTTTATAAGGTATATCTGGCCAAAAAATATCGTTTACGAAAAATACTCCGCCGCTATGAGAACCGCTAAAAGCTAGCACCTCATCATAAGTAAGTTGGGGAATTTTTTCGGCTAGTTCCGGATCTTTTGTAGTTATAATTGCGCTGACTTGTCCGGACAAATCTTCCAATACAAGCCTGACGTTTCCTGTTGGCAGTTTACGTATATCGGCGATCATAGCGATAATCGTCGCATCTTCTCCGTAAGTTAATTTTGAGATGGACGTCATACCTGTTACATCGGCGCGCTCGTAAAAAATATTTTTCAAATACGAATACCTGTTGCGGAATCTTGCAACAAAATCATTTAATTCAATTTTCTTAGATTTGTAATCAAAATGCTTAACTATTTCTACAGATGAATTATTCGTTATGTATTTTTTCTTTTTCAAATCAACGTGAACTAAATCATCTATCTCTTTAGACGGAGCGGCATATACATCATCTACGGTTGGCAGTTTGCCGGCATCAAGTAATTCTTTAATTTTATCTTGGCTATACATTAAAAAAACTCTCCCTTGAGTTTATCTCTGATTTTTTGTACCATATCGTCTGGTATAGTTAGATAAATTTGCCGCGTTCTGCCGTATCGTCCTTTTGATATAACTTTAGCATTAATCAAACCAAGCATATCTAATTCGCCGATTAAATCTGAAACTCTGCGCTGCGTTAAACTTACTTGGTTAAGCTGGCGGCATAAACTAAGATATTTTTCGTAAATTTCTCCGGTTTCGATTTTCTTATCTGTAAGCGGCATAAGTTCTAAAATAGAATACAATACCAATTGCGATTGTTTTGGCTGTGTTGTACTAATTTCCAAAACCCTATCGCGTTCTATTCTTTCTTCAGCTTTATCTATGTGTGATTGTAATATTTCGGTAGAACCTTCGCGCTCTGCTGTCTCGCCGGCAACTCTAAGTAAATCCAAAGCTCTTCTTGCATCTCCGTGTTCTCTTGCAGCGTAAGCGGCACATTTTCCGAGCACCCCTTCTCCTATTACCTTCGCTCTGAAAGCTATATTGGCTCTTTTTTCTAAAATTTCTTTGAGTTCATTAGCATTATATGGTGGAAAAACGATATCTTCTTCGCCCAAACTTGAACGAACTCTCGCATCAATTGTTTCTATAAAACGTATGTCATTTGAAATGCCAATAAGAGTTACTTGCGCTTTTTTCAACTCTGAATTTATTCTCGTCAAATTATATAGTATTTCATCTCCCACCTTTGATACAAATCTATCTATTTCATCGAGAACTATCATAACTATTTGCTCATCCGAATCAACTGCCGCTAAAAATTTATTCCAAACTTCATCTGTTGGTAGGCCTGTTGCGGGGAGTTCTTCGCCCATAGCGCGCGCGAGTTCGGTTACAATCCTATATTCTGTATCGGAAACTTTCTTGAGTTTGCAATTTACATAAATTGTTTTAATCTTAAAAGATCTGCTCTCTGCGGCCTTGGTTAGCATATCTAAAGTGTGCCGTGTAACTAAAGTCTTCCCCGTTCCCGTTTTCCCGTAAATAAATATATTAGAAGGTTTTTCTTGTCTTAACGCGGGTGCTAAAACGCTTGCTAAAAATTCGAGCTGCTTTTGTCTGTGTAGTATTGCATCTGGAAGATAATTGCTTTGGAGCACTTTTTTATTAATAAAAAGCGGTTCGCGTTGTAAAAATTGTTCAAAAAAATCTGATAAACCCGCCTGACCTCCCATTTTAGTCTCCGATCACAACCTCCATACTCCAAATGAAGAAGGCGTATTTATAGTTTTGTTTCGTGTGGAGATTGCAGGAGAAAAATACGTATTTTATATCCCCCACCCGTTGATTGCGGTTAGAACTATTTGATTGGTTGTGGTTAGAACTATTTGATTTTTATTTTAGTGTGGTTGCAACTTATGCGGGTATTGTATTATAATATATATTAATATATAAATTTATTTTGCTGGGGTGCTTGCTGAGGCGCGGGGCTAATCAAAATAGTAAATTAGCTATTAGGTAATTAAAGAGTATAGTACGCTACTTAGTAGATACTTAGAGGTGCAGTAAGCCAACTATTAGATAATTAAAAACCACAGTAAACTTGTTATTAGATGATTAGAGCTTGGCTTTGTTAAAGTAAATTAATTATTAGATAAATAGAGATTAGCTTCGCTAAACCCTAAGATAAAAAGTTATTAATTCTGTATGATTAAAAATTTAGTTTTAAGACTAATAAATTAGGTTTATTTTATTACTTGGATTTATTCTATATAATTAAGTTTATTTTATATGTTATTATTTGAAAATTAACTTATATAATATATTAACTATATGGTAATTTATAATTTGAAAATTACTTTATATATTATATTTACTATATAGTAATCTATACTACTACTTTTATCTTCCATTATTTATTTCTCCATATGAAATGATGGGGTGGGAGAGCTCGTAACTAAGAGAATTGAATATAAAATTTATTTTTAAAATATAATTGAGGTTCTAATTTACTCTTTTAATTTAGTAAGTTAAGTTTAAATTAGTATTTTAAGATAAGATTATTATTTGCCTAATTTGGTTAGAATTTCTTTTAATTTTGGATCAGCTTTAGGCGCAGCGTTATTTGTTAAACCATAACAAATTCTCTGAGCTGTCGTACCCCAGCTGAAATTTCCCTCTACTTTTTGAATATCTCTAACCTCAAAAACATTAAGTTCTAGGCCCTTCTTTAAATTATAATATACAGAACGTATTGAAATTGGACCGAATACTTTCTTATATGTTTTAGCAAGTTCGTATGCGTGAGATTTTTCCATAAAGTAAAGAAGCTCAACAATATTATCACGTATAACTGAGCCAACAATTCTTCCACGTTTATTTGCCATGTAAAAAGTCAATATAGTAAATATATAAACCTTATGGTTGCGTTTACTCCGCTAAACAATAATTATTAATGTTTTGAAATTATATTTCCAATGGAAACACAGTTAAGTTGTGCAGTGGAAATGATAGTTTGCTCAAATAGAATTCAGGAATATTTCGATTCTCTAACTACCGAGACAACCAAACTTTACGATGTAGCAAAAATAGCACGCGCTAAAAATCTTGATCCCGAGCCACGAGTAGATATACCTTTAGCATCGACTGTTGCTCAGCGTTCTGAAGCACTCGTTGCAAGTCTTGCGCCGCAATTATTTCAATCCGGTACTGCAGAAAGAATTGTTGAGCTCGAGAAACAATATCAGGCTGGAGACTGGCGCATAGCTCTTACAATATCTTTGGAAGTAGCGCAGCAAAAATTCTGCCAGTTCGCAGATTTAAGGGAAGCAATAGAGGTCGGCTCGCGAGTTGGATTAGCATATATTACATCTGGAGTTGTAGCAGCACCACTTGAAGGTTTAGTTGAAATTAAATTCAAAAAAAGAAAAGATAATAAAGATTATGTGGCGGTGTATTTTTCAGGTCCGATTAGAGCAGCGGGCGGTACTGCTGCAGCGGTTTCAGTTTTGATTGTAGATTACGTACGCAAGCAAATGGGCATTGCTGACTATGATATTACGCCAGAGGAAATCAAACGATACCAGGTTGAGATAGACGATTACCTAACTAAAATTGCACATAGACAGTATGCACCTACCGCGGAAGAGATAGCTCTTGTAGTAAAAAATATTGGAATTGAAATTACAGGAGATCCGACAGAAACATATGAAGTTTCGCAGCAAAAATATTTGCCTCGAGTCGAAACAAATAATATTCGCGGCGGAATGGCGTTAGTATTGACAGAAGGGCCGACACTCAAAGCGGAAAAGCTTTGGAAAACTTTGCAAAAATGGGCTAAAGATTTTGACCTCGAAAATTGGAATTGGTTAAAAGATTTCATAGTCTTAAAAAATTCTATACACCAAGGCGCAAAAACAGAAACAGATACAGATTCAGATTTGACGGTAAAACCAGTAGATAGTTATTTGAAAGATATAGTTGCTGGTAGACCGGTATTCAGTTATCCAATGAGGCGAGGCGGTTTTAGATTAAGATACGGACGTTCGCGCTTTACGGGATTTGCAAGCACAGCCATACACCCCGCTACTATGTTAATTTTGAATGATTATGTTGCAACAGGAACGCAAATCAAAATGGAGCGGCCAGGAAAAGCGACAGTTTTTTCAGCGTGCGATTCTATTGAAGGACCAATCGTTAAAACAAAAGAAGGCAACGTAGTCAAATTAAATACAGAAGCCAAAGCAAATGAAGTTAAAAATCAAATACAAGAGATATTATTTCTTGGAGATTTACTTGTTAATTACGGGGACTTTTCGGAAAATGGACAGCGTCTTGTGCCATGCGGCTATAACGAAGAGTGGTGGCGGTTAGAAGTAGAAAATGCATTAGGAAATTTTTCAGAAGAACAAAATAAAGAATTGCTAATCCGCTTTAAAAATTTAATTTCGTTGCCAAATATAGAGGCCGCATATAAGTTTGCAGAAGAAACTAATACGCCCTTACATCCGAAATTTACATATCATTGGAAAGATATCTCGGGAGTAGAATATCTAGCTCTGCGCGAGTGGTTTTTAAAATTTGAAAATAATTCGCGACCATTGTCAGAAGAAAAAAGAATTCTCGAAATTATTGGTTGTGAGCACCGCGTTGAAAACAATAATATTACTTTTGATAGCGAGGTAAATTTTATTCTAAACAAAATATTTACACTACAAGAGACTTCTGGCGCAACGGGCTTAGCACATATTAATTCAAAATCACCCGTCAAACAGCGCGATAAATCAGGTACGTTTATAGGAACAAGAATGGGGCGACCTGAAAAAGCAAAACTAAGAAAAATGAAAGGAACTCCGGTAGTATTATTTCCTGTTGGAAAAGAAGGAGGACGATTAAGAAGTTTTCAAGATGCAATTAGTAAAAATACAATAACGTCAGATTTTCCAACATATAACTGTGATGAATGCAACATAAATACTATTTACTCTTCGTGCGAGTTGTGTGGTAAAAAAACAACTTGGAAAAAAGTCTGCGTCAAATGCAAACGTACGACATTAGAGGATAACTGTTGCGGCGCGTATACAAGAGGTTTTAGAAAACAAAAAATAGATATAAATCATTATTTCGATTCCGCTGTTAAAGCATTAAATATGCCCGCACCGCAGTTAGTAAAAGGTGTAAGAGGTACGACTAATAAAGATAAAATAGTAGAACATATTTCAAAAGGAATTTTGCGAGCGACTCATAAATTAGCAGTAAATAAAGACGGAACCATACGCTACGATATGACTGAAATGGGAGTAACTCATTTTAAACCAAAAGAAATAGGAACGCCAATTGGCAAATTAAAAGAACTTGGCTACGAAAAAGATATTTTCGGAGAACCTCTTGAAAACGACGAGCAACTACTCGAAATATTACCACAAGATGTTATTTTGCCGAGCTGTCCGGAGACGCCCGATGAAACTGCCGACGATATTATGATGCGAGCGTGCAATTTTATTGATGATTTATTGGAAAAATATTATCATTTACCTAAATACTATAATGTTAAAACAAAAGATGATTTAATCGGCCACCTGATTATTGGTTTAGCACCGCACACGTCAGCTGGAATAATTGGTAGAATACTTGGATTTTCCAAAACACTTGGATGTTTTGCGCATCCGTATTGGCACGCGGCACAAAGAAGAAATTTCGATGGAGATGAAACCTGCGCTTTACTTGCATTAGATGCTTTTTTGAATTTTTCCAGAAAATATTTACCAGATAGACGGGGAAGCAGATCTATGGATGCGCCATTAGTACTAACCACTGTTTTAGTTCCTAGCGAAGTTGATACAGAAGTGCATGGTATGGATATAACAGATAAATATCCGCTTGAATTTTATCGCGCTGCAGAGCAATGTAAATTTCCGTGGGATGTTAAAGTATTACAAGTTAAAGATGTGCTCGGAAAAAAAGAACAGTATGAAGGATTCAAATATACGCACGAAACGAACGATTTGAATGCAGGTGTACGACTTTCAGCGTATAAATTTATTCCAACTATGATAGAAAAATTAGACGGACAGCTCGATTTAGCATCTAGAATAAGAGCATCAGATTTAGACGGTGTTGCAGCATTAGTAATTGACAAACATTTTATCAGAGATATTAAGGGAAATTTAAGAAAATATACAATGCAGCAAGTTAGATGTGTTAAATGTAATGCGAAATATAGACGTCCACCTCTCTCGGGAGTATGCACTATTTGTAAAGGAAAATTATTATTTACAATTGCAGAAGGATCTGTTAAAAAATATCTTGAAGCAACAATGAAGCTCACAAGAATAAATGGCATTTCTCCATATATGCAACAGTCTATGAAATTACTTAAAGAGGGAATAGAGTCAGTTTTCGGAAAAGATACAACGAAGCAAATCGCGCTTAATGATTGGCTGAAATAATATGAAAATACAATGTCCCACAGGAGTTCATCATTCGATAGAAGAAGCTAAAGCGTGTCAGCACTGTATTGAATTTCTGACTCGCCCTATTTTGCACTCTCTTTTGGAAAAAACACCAAGAACTAAAACAGAACACGAGCGGCCGCGTTACGGTGTAGGCACAGTAACTGGTCTTTGTTTAAGACAAGCATACTACAAAATGACAGAAGAGGAAATTTTAGATTTAGAAAAATTATGGGTGTTTTCTCGCGGTCATGCTCTGCACGAATTTGTTTCAAAATCTTTGCCAAAGCACGAAAAAGAAGTATTTGTCCAAAAAGAATTTAGCCACTTTGATATTATAGGTTTTATCGACGCATTACATAATAATGTTATTTACGAATTTAAAACAACAGCAAATATTCCAGCTACACCGCAGTCACATCATATGCTTCAAGCACAAGGTTATTTTTCTCTCTTAGATGAGAAGATACAAAAAGAAATAGAAAAAATAAAAATTGTTTATCTAAGCTTAAGTAAAATCAAAGCCTATGAAGTGCAGCAAAGAGATATTACACATTTTATGGAAGGCAGAGCAGCGATTTTGACACAATCGCTAAAAGTTAAGACGCCACCTAAGAGAGAAGTAAGTTGGCTGTGTAAGTATTGCGAGTTTAATGATATGTGTTTTAATCGCGATAAAACTCTCGATTAGTTTTTAAAGTTACTTTATCCAGCCGAAATATGAATATAGGTTTTTTTACTCCAGTTTATTCGCCTGAAAAAAATGGCGCTGTGGCTCGAATAAAAGGGCTATGTAAAGGTCTGACGGAGTGCAAAAATAACGTTTTTTTATTTGTGCCAACTCGCGGGAAATTCGCAGAAGAAGAAGACAAATACTGTACTGTTTATAGAATACCGTATTATAAATTTATAATCGGAAATGTTTTGGAAGATAAATACAAATTTAATTTTGGCAGATATTACGCATTTTTAAAGTTCTGCGCAAAAATAATAAACATCAAAAATATAGAAGTGCTTCACGCTAGACAACCGTTTGATTTACATTTAGCAGCATTAAACCTTGGAAAGAAATTTAATATTCCAGTTTTTTTAGAAAGCCACAGACTTCTAAGCGCGACAGAATATAATCTCGGCAACTGGTCAAAAGCAAAATACAGTTTTATTAAAAATTATGAGATAAGTTTATTGAATAAAGCAGATGCAGTAATAACTTTGTCAAGTGTGGGGTCTGAAGAAATAGCAAATTATGGAGTGAAGTCAAAGTTAGTTCCAATAGCTAATTCTTACAATGTCGAAATGGCGGAATCCAATGCAGAAATGCTAAAACTTAATCATACGCACGTTTTATTTTACAATGGAACTTTGCGAAAGACGGAAGGCTTAGTAAATTTAATACGAGCAATACCTTATTTGAAATCACTTAAATCTTTTGTTGTAGTTATTGCAGGTGATGGTGAAGAACGACGAAACTTAGAAAATTTAGCAAAAAAACTCAATGTAAGCGATAAACTAATTTTTACCGGTAAAATTTCAGACGAATTAATGAAGTCATACTATAAAAATGCAACTTTGCTATTACATCCGCGTATAAATATAGATTATCAAGCAAACTTTGTTGGAATTAAGGTTTATGATTCGTTACACTTCGGTCTACCTGTATTGACAAGTGATTTTGGAGTATTAGCAGATTTGATACGCGAGCACAAATGTGGTTTATTATCAAAGCCAGATAATTCAGAATCTTTTGCACAAAGTATTTTGAAAGCATTGGAACCAAAGGAATTGAAGCTTCTTAAGATCAATTCCAGGAAAGCAGCTAAATTATTTAAATGGAAAACTTCCGGACAGAAACTTACTGCTATTTATTCAAAACATAGTTAATCTCTGTTAAACAATCTAGAATTTGGGCAGAATAATACACTGATATTTGTGGTTTTTTCCTTACTTTTAGATTGCGGCTAAGTTTCTGCCGAATGCGTAAAAGTTTTGTAGCAAAACCAAAATTTTTAGGAGCTATGCTGTCAAAATCTATAACTTCGCGCATTACAGATTTTACAGTCTCTATTATAGTTGGTTTTTCATATCTATTATAAAGACCATCGCGTCGCTGTATTTTTGATATGTGCCGCTCTATTTTTTCTGAAAGAATACTATCTTTCGCAAATTCAGCACAAAATAAAGCATAACCATATGCGCCTGTCACTCCTATGGAAAAAATATGCTCGTCTTTCGACCAATCTAATTTGCCAAAACGATAACTATCTTTTAGCCAGGCAATAGATTTTTTATACGAAAGCGATAAAAATTTGTTTGATAAATATGGATCGGCAAGCAATAAGAAATATAGCGTAAGTGCGTGGTAATGTGCATCCCGGAAATTTAAATGATTCTCGTATGGATATGTGTTTATTCGCGAAGCATAGGGATATGCGCCATCTTTGAATTGATATTTAATAACATTGAATATAGCTCTGTCTCTAGCTTTAGCAAACTTTTTTTCCCTCGTAATTTCATAAGCTTTTTGCAGAAATGTAGCAACGGTAGCGTTTACGTTTAAAACATCACTATAATGTAGGTATGATTTGATATAGTAACCCGGTAAAAACTCTTTTGTATGGATATATTTTGCTGCCTTAAGAGCCGACCGTAAATAACTTTTTTTGTGAAGTAGCTCATAACCTATTAAAAGCATCCGGCCAATCACTCCTGTAGCCACACAGCTTTCTTGGCTAAATTCTGTGGTTAAAATTTCATTCCAACTACCATCTTTATTCTGTACAGATATAATCCAGTCAAAACATTTTTTAGCCACATTTAATTCGCCTAAACGCGCAGCGCTCTTTGCAAATTCCGCAACTGGTCTTGGATCGACTACATTGTAAATAGGATCTATGAAATAAGATTTGTCATGTAACATACGGTATAGAGAAGAATACAACGTTTTAGTAATAGTATGACGCATTTTGATATCGATATGAATATCTTTATAAGAGTAACTGAATTTAGCCAACAATATGCAAGTAGCCGTATTAGGATTGGGTTATGTCGGCTGTATTACGGCAGCATATTTAGCTTACAAAGGAATTAATGTTATTGGTATTGACGTTCATCAGGAAAAAGTAGATTTGATAAATTCCGGTAAAGGGACATTTAAGGAAGATCTAGTTCACGAACTTGTTAGCTCAGCTGTATCAAAAGGAACGCTAAGAGCTACAACAAATCAGTCGCGCGCACTTATAGAATCTGATGTGATTTTTATCTGCGTTGGTACGCCAAGTTCGCAAGATGGCAGCCCAGATTTAGCCGCTTTAAAAATCTGCTGCGCTCAGGTTGGAGATGCTATAAAAAATTCGACTAAGTTTTACACTGTAGTTATACGCAGCACTATACCACCAGGAACTATAGAAACGAAACTAATACCTATTTTAGAATCATCTTCTGGAAAAAAAGCATTTGCAGATTTTGATATTTGTATGAATCCAGAATTTATGCGCGAGGGAATATCCGTCTACGATTTTATACATCCAACGCGTTTAGTCATTGGTGCAAAAACAAATGTTAGTATAAATGTGTTGAAGAAAATTTACAGAGATGTAAACGCACCTTTGAAAGTTACAGATATAAAAACTGCAGAATTTATAAAATATGTTGATAATAGTTTTCACGCGTTAAAAGTTGCTTACGCGAATGAAATAGCAAGTATGTGTAAAGATTTGGGAATAGATTATAAAGAAGTATTTGATTTATTTTTATCCGACAAAAAATTAAATATATCTGAAGCTTACCTGCGCCCCGGACCACCGTTTGGAGGATCCTGTCTGCCAAAAGAGCTGCGTGCTTTTACAACTTTAGTTCCCGATTACGAAAAATATCCTTTAATGCATTCTATTTTGCCCAGCAATGAGCGGAGAAAACGCGAAATAATAGATGTTATAGCTTCTTACGGAAAACTAAACATAGGAATTTTGGGAATAGCTTTCAAAGAAAATACAGATGATTTGCGTGAAAGTCCTATGCTGGAAATCGTAAAAAGATTGAAAGATAAAGGTTATAATTTAATTATTTATGATGCTAATCTTAGCGAAAAATCTACTTTACCATTAAATAAAATATTCATAGAACAAAATTTTCCTACTATGTTTTCGCATTTCTGCAATAATATATCAGAACTAGCTAAGAAAAGTGAATTAATAATAATAGCAAATAGGGATCCAGTTTATTTAGATATATTAGATTATTTGACAGACCAACATATTATTTTAGATTGCCACGGTGTTGTTGAAGCGCATGAACATAAAGATAGAACCACAACGCTTTGGCGGTGATTGGTTAACATTAACATTATATAACTTTTCTAAAAGCTTTATCCGATGTTAAAAGATATATTTAAGAGCAGTTTGTACATTGGTGCGGGTGTTTTCCTCGCAAAAATATTATCCGTTTCATATACTTTATTTTTGGCTAGAGTGTTGGGTCCTGAAAATATGGGCGCGTTTATACTATCTTTACTTATGGTTTCATGGTTTTCTATAGTCGCATCATTATCTGTGCAAACAGTTTCAACACAACTTATAGCAGAATATAATGTTAAAGGGCTGGATATTAGAAAACCAATATCCGCCGCGCTGATTATTGGCACTAGCACAGCAATAATAGCAACAATAATACATTTTAGTATAGCAGATTTTGTAGCGGTTAATTTATATCATGATGCATTGCTCAGCAAATACCTAAAGTTAGCATCGTTGATAATTTTGGGAACTGTGATATTTTATACTGCCCTTGGCATAGAACGCGGACTTAAGAAATTCAAATCTTATGCAGCAATTGAAAGCGGTAAACAGATAATAATGTTAATTTTTGGATCGCTTTTTTTGTTTGGTTTTAGCTGGCGAATTGGGGGCGCAATTTTAGCAGCAGTAATAGCGCCAGCCATAATAGCTTTGCTTGCGTATTTCCGTTATGCAAAATATCTTATGTTTGAATTTTCAACAGAGCTTAGAAAAGTATTTTATCTTGGTGCAAATATTACAATATTATCTATTTTCATTTCGATTTTCTTAAGTATAGATAAATTTATTTTAGGAATATTAACTACGAAAGAAATAGTAGGATTTTATGTTCCCGCAGTTACAATTGTAACTTTTATTGGAATGTTTTTGCCAGGCGCAATAAAAAATGCGTCGCTACCATATATTGTTGAATCCTATACGAAAGGTAAGCTGACAGAAGTTAGGAAGTACGCCGAAAAAATATTAGTATATTATAATGTTTTAGTCGGTTTTTTAGTAATACCTGTTATGTTTTTTCGCTGGGAAGGGATAAGTATCACATTCGGCAATGATTATTTGCCAGCTACAGAGCCATTGGCAGTAATTTTATTCAGCACATTTTATTTCTCAATGTTTATAATTATGCATACTTTTATAATAAGTATTGATAAAATAAAAGAGGGAACTGTCGCAACAGCAAGTACTCTTGGTTTAGCATTGCTTACGAATTATTTTTTTGTAAATATGTATGGTTTGATGGGCGCGGCTTACGCACTTGTAATAAATGTTTTATTTTTAGCTTTAGCGTATAGTATAATATTAAAAAAAGCAATGAAACTTAGAACAAGGAGAATAGCGCTATCGATTATTATATTAAATGCGGTCTTTCTAATGAGCTATTATCTGAGCTTCAGTAGCAGCGTAGTATTAAGAATAATACTTATCTGTATTGTTATAACTTTATATACGGGGCTTTTATTACTTTTTAAATTAATTGGGCTAAAAGAAATTAATTTTGCAGTCGATAAAGTATATTATTTGGCAGAAAAATATTTAAAAATCAAATCAAAAGCAAGCGCAATAGCTGTTATAGGTTTAGGAAAATTCGCCGAAAATACACATTTGCCGGCAATTCGTAAATCTAAGTTTAGAGTTAAATATTTGATCAGTAAATCTGGCGAACGCGCTAAAAAACTAGCAAAAATATTTAATGCGGAATCAACAGATTTAGATACAGCGTTAAATGATAAGGAAATAAAGTTAGCATATATAACTTCAGCGGATGCCGAGCACGCTAAAAATATTATTTCAGCGACTAAGTATAATAAACCTATATTTTGTGAAAAGCCGTTAGCTCTAACGGAAAAAGATTGCAAAAAAATAGCCCAAATAATTAAAGATAAAAATTTGTTGTTTGCTTTAGGATTAAACAAGCGCCACACTAAGCTGTCTAAATATTTGAAATCTGTATTAAACGAGCAGAAAAAACCAATTACTATTAGATGGAGTTTTAACGAAATTCTAAAACGAAATGAATCTGGGAAAACAAGCGGCGCTATACGGATTATATGTCATTATGCTGACTTAACTTGTTGGCTTTTAGATACAGATATAATAAGCGTATATGCGAAAGGAAATCCACAAAACTTTACTGCAGTCGCAAAACTTTTAGACGGTTCAACGTTGGAAATATCATATAGCACGTTATATGCAAAATCTGATTGGAGAGAGCGGTGCGATATAATAGCTCCTGGTTTAGAATTGGCCATTAAAGAATTTACAGAAGTTAGTATTTTTAGAAATGGCAAGATATTTAAGAAAATTTTTAGTGGTAGTAAGGGGTATGAAGAACAGCTTAATGAATTACATAAAGCGCTCAATGGCTGGCCTGCTGATTTTGCAGATTTAAAACAGGCAATCCGATCAGCAGAGTTTGGATTTGCAATTCTTAAGAGTCTAAAGCAGAAGAGAGAAATCAAATTCAAATAAAATACAGAACAACTGGAAAAGCTATTACACTCATTGCGGGTTTGTGCAGGTTTAGAGGGTTCACCAACTATCTTTTGTATACAAAGCGAAAACCTTTTCGCTGGTCTCCCGAAATTCTATTTTCGGTAGATGTTATCGTGATGGTCGTAATCATCAAACCATACGATTTTGTTTTTGTGGTTCACCCTAAAAGTCAAGACAAAGTGCCCGATATGGACTCGCTTGAAATCAGACATATCGTGCCGTAGATTTTTATACTCGTGCTCCGGATGCTCCAGAACTTCTTTAATTTTCTTTTCAACCCTCTCAAAACTGGCAGGGTCTTTTTTGTTTAATTTTGCAAGCTTTTTGGCCAGAATTTCGCTATACCTTTCGATGTAAGCCATCAGACGCCCTTAATGGTTTTTTCAAACTCTTCTCTAGAAAGATATCTGCCTTTGGTAATTTTTGCCAACTTTTCTTTATATTCGGGGCGCAGCTCAGGCTCCAGGAATTCTTCCTCATATTCCCGCACAACCAAATTTATGGCGTCAGATTTGTCTTTAAGCCCAAACTTAGCCTTTACGATAGTCAAAACCCTGTTGGCTTGCTCCGAAATATTAATTACGGCCTGTACCATTTATACCACGTATACTAATATATATGCCGCATATATAAAGCCTTCCCCGCATCTAAAAGAAGTAAAAAACTACTGGAAAAGCTATTACGCTCATTGCGGGTTTGTGCAGGTTTAGAAGGTTCACCTACTTTTCTAAGTATTCAAGAAATTGTTTGTAAACTTCTTTTTGTGGCTCAACTTCTGTAACAACCAATGCTGAGTGGGTTTTGCATAGATCCCCCTCCCGTATCTTTTCCACGCATAATCTGTTTACAAGGTCTGCGGACGCCCTGGTACCAGTTAAGTCTGCTAATGCGGCTACTAAACCCATCATACCAGTCGATATGAATTCGGAGTACTTTTGTTGAACAACATCTGCCGGCAGTTCGTATCTTAAGCCTGAGGCTTTTGCGAGCTCGCCCAGATGAATTAAATTTCCATTGAAATCTTCAGCAAGTTTGCCGCGATAGAGTTCTTGGACGCCTTGAACAACATCTTCTGGTAGTTTAGGTTTTACTCCCGTAACGTTCTTTAGCCGCTCCAAATCGCGATACCGTCTTTGCTGGGCTAATTTCGCATATGCGTTTTGAATTTCTTCTTCTGGTAATTCTGGTTTGATATTAGTCGATTCCATTAATTCTTCGACATGATGTAGTGCGATAGTATCTTCTGATATAGACTTTAGGTAACGAGAGTATTGCTCTTGCACAATTTTTCCCGCAACTTCTGTCTCAATCATGCCAGACAAAGTTTTAACCGCAAAAATAAATTCGGTTTCATCCTTGTCTTTTGCAAGCATCTGATAAACTTCATTAACAAATTCTTCTGTCACGTTCGGTTTAACGCCAGTTATCTGGTATAGCCACAATGAACCACGCACATCGCCGGATTGCAAATATTGCTTATGCTTGGCTTGGATTTTTGGCAGCAACACGTCTTTCGTAACGCCTTGCGGCCTTGCGAATTTTAGCAGGCCGGAAAGCGGAGCATTTACTTCTACTTTGTTAGCCGAAAAGATAAGCCTGTCAGCCAATCCTTCCTTCAACTCTGCAAGTACCTCTTGTATTGTTGCTTTCTTTTTTGCTGTTTGGGCGAAATATACCCTATCTACTTCTTTATATTGACGTCCTCTGCCAAGCGACTCAAGAACTTCATCATAGTATTCTTCAACTAGTGGGAGATAGACTGAACCGCTGACTTGCCCGTCTTCATGTATTCTGATAGCGGTCTCTGCGCCAGGTGAAGGGTCATTAGATAGCCTTTTGATATCAACAAATTTTTCATCTCCTTGTTCAAAATAAGGCGTGCACGTTTCAGTAAATTCCTGATTTTCAAATAGATATTCGATTCCAGCACGGTGGGGCTCTACGACTTCCTTGCTAAGCACATGAAAGTGAGAGTCAAAATCCAAGCGTCCGCTCATGCGAAAAATTAGAATATTCAGAGATAAAAACCTTTCTTAAATGAAGTATAGAACAACTGGAAAAGCTATTACACTCATTGCGTGAACTCGTTTTATTCCAACTAACGGTGCGATTAATCCTATACTTGTTGCAATGCTCAACACTAATAAACCCATAGCCCCTGATACTATCGCAGTTAGTATTATGAGAAATAAGATTATAATTATACTGAATTTAGTATAGTTTACTTTTGCTATTTTATTGACCAAGAACTTGCCAAGAGTTAAGGTGAGAAAAGCACCAATTACTGCAGCCGAGATACTTACAGCTATCAATATTAGGTATGAGTTAATATCTAAAACTAAGAATTGATCTAATGCCGCTATCACGCCAGTCCGCGCTCTACCTATTAGCCAAAGAGTTGACAGAACAAATAATGCAGATGCAGTGTTTATACCACCAACAATAACAAGAAAATCTTCGTGAGCCTTTTCTTTCATAAAACTTTGTGCAAGAATTGTCGCCTGCGCTGAACCAAGAGCAGGCAAGATAGACATTATAGAGCTCGATAAAACTGATTTAATATAATTTTTAAAATTTCCGAACTCTAAGAAATATACATTTTCATCTATAAATTGATGCGGTATTTTCGTATTATCTTTCATACTGATTATTAGTGTTGAAATACCAAATAGACCGGATAGTAATGGAAAAAGAGGTTCTTTAATTGATAAATCGTTCAAAGTTATTATACCTAATACGCCAGCTAGAACCGCAACTAAAAAACTCCATATTATTTTGGTTCTACCTTTTTCAGTAAAGATGAAATATGCAGATACAGATATTACAATGGGAGCAATTAATTTTTCCAAAATAAAATAACCATTTTCAACAAAGAAAGAAAATAAAGGTAATAAAAATAATCCAATTGTAAATGCGCCCAGTCCGCCAATTACAGTAAGTTTTAGAGCTCTATATCCGTGCCCTTCTATCAGCATTTTATGTCCTGGCAGCACACCGAGTGCTGTTTCAGCATCGGGCGCTCCTAAAAATATAGACGGGATAAAATCTACAAAGCTGTGTACAACAACCATTGCGATAAGAAAAATTCCTAGAGCTAATGGGGAAAAGTATGTTTGTAGAAGAATTAAACTTGCTAAAACCAATGCAGCAACTGTGTTAGTGTGAATGCCAGGAATTAAGCCTGTAATTATTCCAGCTAAGATTCCAAATACAAAAGCAATTATTAACAAAAGTAATTCAGCCACAATTAATGCACCAGATTTCTTGAGCAATTAGCTCAAGCCCGTTTTTGTAAACCTGTATTTTTCCTTTAGCACTTATCGTATTGCCTTTACTAACTTTAGAAGTAGGTTCTTCAAAGAAAACTATTGTGATGTTAGAAGAATCATCTTTAATGTCAATAAAATTTACATTGTCTCTATAAGTTGCGCTAATTACATCGCCAGTAATTATTACCGTTTCGCCGATTTCGGTATTCGCATCAATTATGTTTATTTCTTCTGGCAGCACAAAGATACTTATTCCTAATAAAATGCTAATTCCAATTAGACTCCAAGCTAACGCAATTATTTGGATTTTAGTTTCGTCCATTTTAATTCAGTAAAGAAAGCGTCTATGTACTCTATCGCATCTTCTATAGTTTTGTAATTCTTAACATTAAGAGATTTATTACCACATATCATAGCAGACAACCTTTTACCATCTGGCACATAGTATAGAAGCAAATGCCGTTTTTTCTGCGCCTCAATTTCTCTAATTTCGTAGCCAACACCCAAAGAAGGAATAGATATATCTCCAATAGCAACGTCCGCTTCGCTTAATAATTTAATGTCCCTCCTAAAAATTTCTTCATCGCTAATATTTAATTCGCCGTAAGAAGTCAGAGCAGAATAGCCTATATGTTCTGTGAGAACAGTTCCGTATTTTTTTAGGTGTCTAATAAGTATATCATAATATAGTTTAAAATCTCTGTCGCCTCTGGTAGAATTCACAAAATAAATAGTTCGGCTTTGAGCGCCCATATGCACATAGTATTAAACAAATTCTTATATAGATTTGCTCTGCATAAACTATACTATGGTGGCTAGTAGTAAGTATACAGAAAGCGAAGCAACAATATTGCACCATTTCTTCACTAATACTGGCGATACTTATTTTCTTAAGAATTTTCCAGATTTTGAAGTAGCGGCTTTGTTTGTAGCGTCTTATTCAAGAAATAAAAAAACCCTGCTCGATATGTTTCTTGATACTATAATTAATTTAGATATAATTGAGTCACATAACAAACCCATTAAAAATCAAATTAAAGATTTGAAAAAGCAAGAATCAAATTTAGATATAGAAGCAAAAATAAAAGAATTAGATTTAGAGTTATATTCTGAAAGTGCGACAGAGTTACGACAAATACACCCAGATTTAGTTGCCGCATCATTTTCAAAATGGGCCCGAGCGATTGCGAATGTAGAATTGAATGAAGATAGCAAAGAGCTTATGGATATGCTCGGACCAAAGGCACAAGGGTTATTTGCTATTTGGGCAGATAAATACGGCCACGATTCTTTAAAAGATATGGCGCACGGTCTCGGTTTCGCCTGCGAAAGTGTAAGTAATATTTTTAGCGTAATATTGGAAGACCATAGGCTTGGAGATTATCAAGAAAAATCAACTCGCTATTTAGAGTTTACAGAAGATTCCGTTTTTCTACCAAAAGAATTTGCCGGCACTATTTGGGAAGACAAACTTAATGAGAATACACACATAGTAATGCAAACGTATAGAATTGTTCTCGAAGATATAGTTAATTATTTGAAAGCAAATAGAGAAAAGCCAAATGAAATAAAAGATAGCGCTTGGGATGCAGCTATAAGAGCAGAAGCATTTGATAACGCCAGATATATTTTGCCAGCTAGAATTAAAACTAATATAGGTCAGATTTCTAATGCAAGAACATTAGCCGAACAACTTTCTGAAATGTTAGTCAGTCCTATCGCTGAGGTAAGAGAGCGTGCACAAGAAATAAAGACGGAAGCAGAAAAAGTATTTCCAACATTATTAGTTAACGTATATCAAAATAAACATATGGCCAAAGCCAAAGAAAATATGCGCAATATAGGTTTAGTTTTAGAAGATAAATTGAAAAGCCACAGATATAACGAAAATTCAGTAAAATTAATTGATTGCTCTCCTAATATAGAGAATAAGCTCATAGCAAGTATGTTGTACGAAGCCGTTTCACCAAAATATACTTGGCAAGATTGCTATGATCTTACTAATGATATGGCGCTCGAGGAAAAACTTCCAATAATTGAGACTTTCTTCGCAAATAGAATTCACGAACACGATAGAATTGATGTACTTACTGGTAAAACAGAAACTAGAACGTATAAGCATATGCCAATGCACGCATTAGACGGAGGTAAATTAAAGTTTGAAATTGTAATAGATTACGGCGCATTTAGAGATGTTCATAGACATAGACGGGCGAGCCAAAGAAGACAATTGCTTACTATAGATTTAGGATTTGAAATACCGCGTATGGTTAAAGAAATTGGCGGAGAGATGGAAGCCAAATATGTCGCGGCTATGACACACACTGTTAACCTTTACAATGAATTACGAAATAGCGGAGAGTTCCACCCAGAAGTCTTACAATATATTCCTAATTTCGCTTTTAGAATATCAGAAACTATGGAAATGGATGCTTGGGATTTATTTTATGTTCTGCCATTGAGAACAACACCACAAGGACATTTCGCATATAGAGAACTATTCCAACAAATGTATTTAGAGATACAAAGTGTAATGCCTTTAATTGCATCACATATAGCGCCCGATATGAGTGATTATCAACTTGGCAGATTAAAACAAGAGCAGAGATATTTTGCAAAAGCCGAAGAGCGCGGTATAGATGAAAGTCAATTAATTAAGCCAGGATAAATTCCTTTACTATATTATATCTAAATCGTCCCTGACGTAGTTTTGATTCATATAATTTAATTGAATTTACTTTGAATTTGCCAAAGCTTTTGTTTTCATTTGATTTCGAAATATCCAACCAAGCAGGTTTGTTAGTAATAGCTTTTACTCTCGCTAACGTTAGATGATTTGTGTATGTAGTTTCACTTTCAAAGTTTAATTTTACAAATTCATCATTTATCATTTTTTGTAAGGCGTTTATTTTATCTCCGCCTTCGCCAACACCAATCCATACTACTCTCGGAGATGTTTTGTAAGGAAAACCGCCGATACCTTTCAGTTCGGCTGTAAATGAACTATTTCTTTTAGAAATATTTTCGAGTTTTGTTATAATATTTTTTAATTGTTTTTCTGCAGTTATGTATCCAAGAAATTTTAAAGTAATATGATATTCAATTGTCCACGTTGCATCGAAAATATTAGCTCTGTTTAAGGATGATTGAAATCTCTTTACAGACTTATATAACGCTTCCGGAATATCTATAGCTATAAACGCTTTCATAAACTTAAGATGCGGTCAACTTTAAAAAAGTATCATAAATTTTCAATAGATGAGTTTAATTGGTACATTTCTGGCGGTAATAGATTTAATTGCAGCTGTTATGATAGCAGTCACAGATTTTTCATATATAGGTGGATTTAAGTGGGTGGTAGTCGTAGCGCTTTTGTATATGGGTATAACGTCTTTGTTCTTGCAACCGCGTTAAAGATATAAACTATAATTTACATTGTAGTATATGGTCGCTAAGAAACTTATTATTGGCATAGTTGGTATGCCCGCATCCGGCAAATCATTAGTCGCAGATCGCATAGAGAAGAAATACAAAGCTTACAAAATTCATATGGGCGATTTCATCTGGGATTTCTTAAAAAAGAGGGGCATCAGACCTAGCGAGGAAATGGGTTCTATGGTTGGTTTATATGTATGGGCGGAGTATGGTGATATTCCTATTTCAGACTGGGCAAATAAGAAAATTAAAAAAAGCAAAGCAAAAATAATTTTACTTGATTCTATAAGAACGCCTGAAGAAGTAACTTTTTTTAGAAGACAGTACGGCAAAAAGTTCCTGGTAGTAGCGGTGTTAGCAGAGCCTAAAAGAAGATTCGATAGAATGAAAAGTCGGGCAAGATTTGGAAAAGTATCAAATGTCGCTTTCAAAATGCGCGATGATGACGAAATGATAAGAGGCGTAGGAGACGTCTTGGTATCCGCGAATTACGAAATAGATGGAAATAAAAGCAAATCATCGGTTTTGAAACAAACAGATAAAATAATGAAAGCTATCAAAGGCAAATAGTTTTTAAGCTATAGCGCTGCAGTTGTATTATGTTAGATATAAAGTTGTTCAGGGAAAACCCAGAAGCTATCAAGACTTCTCAGAAGAAGCGCGGCAAGGATGAAAAATTAGTTGATAATGTTCTTGAATTAGATCAAGCTTGGCGCGATCTTTTACAACAGGCTGAAGAATTAAAGCGCGAAAGGAATGTTGTTTCCGAAAAAATTAATCAAATGAAGAAAGAAGGCAAGGCGGCAACAGCCGAAATAAAGAAGGTTAAGAATGTTGCAGATGAAATAGCTAAACTCGATATAAAAATTAGCGATGCGTTAGCAAGACGAGATAGTATGCGATATAAAATTGGAAATATTCTTTCCAACGACGTTCCTCTCGGAACAAATATCAAAGTTATTCGGACATGGGGCACTCAGCCAAAATTTAATTTTACTCCGAAGGCTCACGCAGATATTATAGAAGATTTGGATATTGCAGATGTTACGCGGGCTGCAGAATTAAGCGGAGCACGATTTTATTATTTGAAAAACGAATTAGTTAAATTAAATTTAGCACTTATACATTTTGCATTTGATAATCTTATAGCTAAAGGCTATACACCAATGTGGACGCCTTATTTGCTTCGACATAGACCAATTGAAGCCGCCGCAGAACTCGAAGATTTCAAAGACCAATTGTATAAAATTGAAGGCGAGGAACTTTATTTGATAGCTACTGCAGAGCAAACTCTGGCAGCATTTCATATGGATGAAGTTTTAGATGAAAATAAATTACCATTAAAATATGCTGGCTTTTCTACTAATTTTAGAAAAGAAGCAGGCTCACACGGCAAAGATACTAAAGGAATATTTAGAGTTCACCAGTTTGACAAGGTTGAACAATTTATTTTCTGCAAGCCCGAGAGCTCAAACGCGATACACGAAGATATGGTAAAAGTTACGGAAGAATTGTTTCAAAAATTAGGACTGCCTTATAGAGTTATAAGTATCCCTGCGCAGGATTTGAATGACAACGCGGCAAAAAAATACGATATAGAAGTTTGGTTTCCAGCACAGAAACAATATCGAGAATTAATTTCAGTTTCAAATTGTACGGATTATCAAGCAAGGAAATTAAATGTCAAATTTGGGCAGGATAAAGATATAGCGCATACTCTTAATGGTACAGCAATTGCGACAGAAAGAGCGATTTGCGCAATTCTTGAAAATTTTCAGCAGAAAGACGGCTCAATAAAGATTCCAGAGGTGCTGCAGAAATATACTGGATTTAAAGAAATCAAAGTACGTCGGTAAGCCTTTTAACACAAGATTTCTTATCTTAAGTATGAAGATTTTAACCGTAGGCGACCTTCACGGCGACGTAAATCAAGCCAAGAAATTAGCTGAAAAAGCACGACAGGAATCGGTAGATTTAGTTGTAGTTAACGGAGATTTTACAACTATGGGCAATCACACACCAGGATTATTTCAGGCTTTTACTGGAGTGAAAAATTTAGCAATTCTTCCAGGAAACCACGAATCTGCAGCAGTTTCTGATGCTATGTCGCAGAAATATAGCGCAATACATTTGCACGGCTATTACAAAATTTTTGGCGATGTAGGTATAGTTGGCTGCGGTTCTGCAAACATAGGAATTTTCCAACTGCCCGAAGATGAGATAGAGTATTTATTGGAAAGAGGATTCCACAAAATAAAAGACTGCAAAAAGAAAGTTATGATAACACACATTCATCCTTTTGATACAAAAATAGAAGTAGGATTATTTGAAGGTTCGGAAGCAGTTAGAAAAATTATAGAAAAATTCCAGCCAAATTTAGCAATCTGCTCGCATATTCACGAAGCCGACGGCATAGAAGATACGATTGGAAATACAAAAGTTATTTGTGCCAGCAAATCCGGCAGAATTTTAGAAATTTAATCTTCGTTATCTGTAGGATTATTAAGATTTAACGACAATGCGTATTTTATAATTTCTGAGCGTGCAGCTTCTACCGCTGGACCGCTATATGTGTGCGTATGAGCATATTTGTCAGAAATAATTAAACAAAGTTTTTCGCCTTCATACGCGAAATTAATATCTTCGATATCATCACCTAAACTATATATGTCTAGCAATAAACCTTCAGCTTTATTAAACAATTGAGGTCTTGAAAGTTCTAATCTTCTTTCTAAATCTTTAGCGGCAACTAAAGAAGCACGCTTTGACTTTTGCAATCCAACTTTATTGTGCCTATTTGATAAATGTCTTATGTTATTCTCTGGCGATTTAGGGGTTGGTCTCGGCGTATATAGTAATCTAGCTGGTATTCGTGGTAGTGCTCTATCTATGGGCAAAGAGAATCTAGCAATTACAGGTGTTATATCTGTAGGTAGAGCCGGACCATTGTAATCATTATATGTCATTGTTATTTACTATTTCTTATCAGATTTAAAAACCTTACGGACGCAAGATTAATAACAAGCAAGCACATCCGATTTTTATGTCTCATACGTTAATTATAAGCGAAAAACCCTCCGCCGCAGAAAAAATAGCTGCTGCAATAGGGAAATCTTCACGAAAGAAAGCTGGCACAGTATCTTATTATGAAGTTTTTGATAAAGGCGAGAAGATCATAGTAGCACCGGCTGTCGGCCATTTATTTACATTGCGGGCAAAGAATAAAGGAGAGCATCCCGCATTTGACTTAGAATGGCATCCAACATACGAAACTAAAGCTTCCGCCTTCTCAAAACCATATTTTGTTACACTACAAAAACTCGCTAAAGATGCGAAAGAAGTAATTGTTGCGTGCGATTATGATATCGAAGGCGAAGTTATAGGATTGAATATTGTAAAATTCATCTGCCATAAAAAAGATGCCAAGCGGATGAAATTCTCTACTCTTACCGCGCAGGATCTGAAAGAAGCTTATGCAAATATGAGTCCAACTCTTGATTGGGGGCAGGCAGATGCTGGAGTTACTAGACATCATTTAGACTGGTTGTGGGGGGTTAATTTATCTAGAGCTGTAACCGATGCTTTGACGACAACTACGAAACATTATCAGCAATTATCTATCGGCAGAGTTCAAGGTCCAACACTTTCTGTTTTAGCAGAGCGGGAACTTGAAATACAAAAATTCAAGCCAGAACCTTACTGGAATGTTACCGCCTTGCTTAGTATTGGCGGCAAGAAATTTGAAGCAATTCACGAAAAAGATAAGTTCTGGAAAAAACCAGAAGCGCAAAAAATATTCAGCAAGATTAAAAACAAAAAGGCAGATGTAATTAATATATCTAAAACCTCTCAAAAAGTTAATCCGCCTTTCCCGTTTGATTTGACATCGCTGCAAATAGAAGCATACAGAGTTTTTAGGATTACGCCAAAGCAAACTCTTCAAGTTGCACAGCAGCTTTATACAGACGCTTTAATTTCTTATCCGAGAACTTCCTCCCAAAAACTTCCTCCGCAATTGAATTATAAAAAATTGCTTTCTGACTTGACAAAGCAGAAAGATTATTCAGAATTAGCATTTGAAATATTAACTAGTAAATTAATACCAAACGAGGGACAGAAAACAGATCCAGCGCATCCAGCTATTTATCCAACTGGCGAAATTCCGCGAAGTCTTAGTTCATACCAGAAGAAAATTTATGATTTGATTGTTAAGAGGTTTCTATCTGTTTTTGCTGATGCCGGATTGCGCGAGACGACTAAAGTGACATTTGACATATCTGGAGAGAAATTCCACGTTTCTGGTACAAGAACGCTGGAAAAAGGCTGGCAAAAATTCTATGAGCCTTATGTAAGACGGGAGGAAATAGAATTTCCTAAGATTGAAAAAGGCGATAAGTTTGATCAGAAATCAAATCTAGCTGAGAAAGCAACAGAAGCGCCAAAGCGCTATACTCAAGCTTCAATAATAAAACAACTTGAGAAAGAAAATCTTGGAACTAAAGCAACAAGAGCCGGAATAATAGATACGCTTTATCAGAGAGGATATGTTGCCAACCAATCTATTAACGTTACTAAATTAGGATTAGAAGTTGTAAAAGTATTCGATAAATACGCTCCAGATATTCTTGACAAGAAAATGACACGTAAATTTGAAAGTGATATGGAGAAAATACGAATGCATAAACTAAAGAGTGATGTTGTTTTGGAGAACGCATATAAAACTTTGTTAAAAATTTCAGGTAATATCGAGAAACATAAGAGCAATATAGGAAATGAGTTAGGGGACGCTTTGCATGAAATGCGTATTACGGCTAATTTTCTTATGAAATGCAATAAATGCAATATTGGCAGTGTTAGAATTATTCATTCTAAGAGAACAGGCAAGCAGTTTGCCGCCTGCGACGGCTATCCTAAATGTAAAAATACATATCCTCTGCCGCAGCATGGAGCTGTTGTAAAAACCGATAAGAATTGTGAGCAGTGTAAATTTCCTATACTTAAAATCGCGGCCAAAAGGCATTATCAAATGTGTTTGAATCACAAGTGTCCGAGCAAAAAAGACTGGGGCAAACCTAAAGAAGCAAAAGTAGCAATTAAAAAAGACTGAATTTCTTTTTCAGTTTTACTGGATAAATACCGGCATTACTTATTTCAAATGTCATATTTTTTCCTTCAGGAAGCGACCTATGCTTAACAATTGCTGCGCGTCTGTACTGATTTTCAAATTCAAGTTTTACAATATCTTTGCTCCAATATTTTAGTAAGTCGCCGCCAACCATATGAAAATTACCTTCTTTATTGAAATCTGCATAGACTTGATTAGTAACTAAAATGGGAATATCTTTCTTGCGCGCAATTTCAGACAATTGCGAAAGCTGTTTCGCAAGTTCTTTGTTAGTTACTCTTATTTCTTCATCAGAACCTTTTTCTAATCTATAAAGCATTGTTATAGAATCGACAACTATTAGTCCAATTTTATCTTTATCGACAGCGCCGTTAAGTTTTGCAAAATGTTTTTTCTGTTCATCAAAACTTGTTGGCTTTAGAAGAATTATATTTTTCATAATTCTTTCATAATCATATGGAAGAAGCTGTTTCATCCGCTCTGCTGAAAATCCGCCCTCAGTATCAATATAAATTACATTTTTGCCTTGCTTTACAACTGAAGCCGTTGCAATCATCGCAATATTCGATTTGCCCGAGCCGGCAGGACCATATAGAGTTGTAATTACTTCTTTCTCAAATCCACCGTTCAATAATTCATCTAATATAGGCGAGCCCGAAGACGTTTTTTGCATACAGAGTTAGAACTCGCAAGGTTTAAAAGAAGTAATAGTATTGGATTACTATGATTACTGAGCGTAAAAAAGAATATATGAAGAAATATAATAAGCGACTTGAAGTAAAGGCAAAGAAAGCCACTTATATGCGCGAAGTAAGAGCAGAAAAAAAAATTAAAGATGCTAAGGATATGGTGAGATTTCTATTAAATTCTGGCTATGAAAATATGGCATTTGATTACGCCAAACAATACGCTCCAGAGATGCTTGTAACGATTAGATCTTCAGCTACGCGGAAATTAAAGTAGATATAAGAGCATCCACTCATAAAGTATTTTAAGCCTCTGTATTAGTTCTATGTCGATGGCAGCTCTAGCAGATTCTAGCAAAATTAACAGCGACAGCAAAAAGGAAGTTAAGTTAAAAGTTGCTGAAGCTTCGCAAGATGATGTAAACCGCGGAGTTGTACGTTTAGATTCTGCAATTATGAAGGATTTAGGAATTAATCAAGGTTCTGTTGTTGAGCTCGAAGGCTCAAGAAAAACTGTTGCAATTGCTGCAAGAGCATTTCCAGCAGATATTGGTTTAGCAATAATCCGAATGGATGGTTTAGTAAGAAGAAATGCAGGAGCATCGATAAGCGAGTATGTAACAATAAGACCTTGCCAAGTTAAAGCAGCAAAAACAATTTCGCTTGCACCAGTTCAGAAGGGAGTTATATTTCAAGCACATCCATCTATTTTCAAAAGAGCTTTATTAGACAGGCCAGTACGTAAAGGCGATATAATTTCGCTTGGCGGAAACAGAAGACGCAGAACTGTTAGTTCGGGAAATTTTGAAGATATTTTTAGATTAGCATTCGAAGACGAGTTTAATTTAGCATTTGGTTTTGCAGATATAAAATTCTTGATATTAAATTCTAGTCCAAAAGAAAGTGTAGTAATAACAGCCGATACGGAAATAGACTTGAAACCAGAAGCGGTCGAGCTTAAGGAAGAGCGCGTTCCTGATGTAACATATGAAGATATTGGCGGATTGAAAGAAGAGCTAACAAAAGTAAGAGAGATGATAGAGCTTCCTATGAAACATCCCGAAATTTTTGAAACTCTTGGAATACAGCCGCCGAAAGGTGTTTTATTGTATGGGCCGCCCGGCACTGGAAAAACACTTTTGGCAAAAGCGGTAGCAAATGAATCAAGTGCTAATTTTATTTCAATTAATGGTCCGGAAATTATGAGTAAGTTTGTCGGTGATGCCGAAAAAAGATTAAGAGATATATTTAATGAGGCTGAAAAGAATGCGCCGTCTATAATTTTTATTGATGAAATAGACGCAATAGCTCCGAAAAGAGAAGAATCATATGGCGAAGTAGAGCGCAGAGTTGTTGCACAATTATTAGCGCTAATGGATGGTTTGAAATCCAGAGGTAAAGTTATAGTTATAGCAGCAACAAATCGGCAGGATTCTCTCGATCCTGCATTAAGACGAGGCGGACGTTTTGATAGGGAAATAGAAATCGGAGTCCCGGATAAAAATGGACGACTTATTATTTTAAAGATTCATACTAGACATATGCCTCTTGAAAAAAATGTTGACTTGAAAGAGCTTGCAGAAGTTACTCATGGTTTTGTCGGAGCGGATCTGGAAAGTTTGTGTAAAGAAGCAGCTATGGCGGTTTTGCGAAGAGAGCTTGCTAAAGTAGATTTGAATGCAGAAGAGCAAATTCCGAGTGAAATTCTTGAAAAATTGAAAGTTGTAAAACAGGACTTTAAAGAAGCACTTAAGATGGTAAGACCAAGCGCAATGAGAGAAGTTTTAATCGAAAGCCCAAAAGTTAACTGGACAGATATTGGCGGACTTGTAAAAGCAAAGCAGGAATTAATAGAAGCTGTAGAATGGCCTTTAAAATATCCGGAAAAATTCAAAAAATTAGGAATAAGACCGCCTCGCGGAATTTTGTTATATGGTCCGAGTGGATGCGGCAAAACACTTTTGGCAAAAGCTGTAGCAACAGAATCGCAGGCAAATTTCATTTCAGTAAAAGGTCCAGAAGTTTTAAGCAAATGGATGGGCGAATCAGAAAAAGCAGTAAGAGATATTTTCAAGAAAGCGCGACAGGTTGCACCTTGTATAGTTTTCTTTGATGAAATCGATGCAATAGTTCCAAGACGCGGATTAGATCCTGGCGGAAGAGTTTCAGAACGTGTTGTAAATCAAATACTTACAGAGCTCGATGGTATTGAAGCTCTGACAGATGTAGTGGTGCTAGCAGCAACAAATAGACCAGAATTAATTGATCCATCACTAATAAGATCCGGACGTTTTGATAGAAGCATATTGATAATTCCACCAACAAAAGAAGTGAGAATAGATATATTGAAAGTTCACACCAAAGAAATGCCTCTTGCCAAGTTGGTTTCTATTACCGAACTTGCAGAGCGAACCGAAGGATATAGTGGAGCAGATTTAGAAGGTGTATGCAGAGAGGCCGCTATGACAGCTTTGAGAGAAAATCTCGATGCTAAGGAAGTGGCATGGAAACATTTCGAATCTGCATTGGAGAGTGTAAAACCAAGCTTAGAGAAGGAAGAAACAGAGCGTTATATTGCAACTATGGCTTCGGTAAAAAAGAACATAAATCAACCATTTTACACTGGTTAAGTAAACCTTATATATGGGTTTTAGCTCTGCGTGATCGGAGGTTCAATTATGTATGAACTAAAGTTAGATGACTGGGATGAGGATAAAGATACCGATGACGCTGATACTGACGAGTCTGAAGATGACGAAGAAAGCAGCGATGACACCGAAGAAGATTCGGATGATGAATACTAAAAACTAAATTTTTTATTTTGTTGTTATTATTGGTTTTTCTTTTACTATTATTGTGTGTTCAGTCTGAGCCGCTTTATGATTGGACGTGACTTTCAAAGGCCCGTAGCTTTCAAGAATTCCGTTTGCAGCCCCTTGGCGCAAAAATAAGTTTGCGTTTAGAGGTCCAAACTTTTTCAGAATCCATTTGCGAGAGAAAGGAAGAGTTTTGTATTCGTTAATTACGTACTGCAAAACTTCTCTCGACGTTCTTAGATTTCCTCTGCCAACATATCTGAAAATATGAAAATCTTTTATTTCTGAAACTAAACCAGTTCCTTTTGTTGCAAACGGTTCAATTGCTATAACCATATCCTCCTTAAGTTTTGTTCTATCGTTGTTGTCAAAACTAGGAATGCTAATATTGCTATGCAGTTCGTATCTTTGAATTAAATGTCCGGTTAGATTTTTTATTGGATTTACGCCGAGCTTTTCCATTTCGTCATTTACCGCCCTTCCGATTTCTCTTACTTCTGTTCCAGGAACTGCTAATTTTATAGCTGCTTTCAAAGCATTTTCTGTAGCTTTTATTAGAATTTCATTTTCTTCGTCTTTGCCAATTGAAAAAGAAAAAGCGCAGTCTGCAATCCAGCCGTCAATATGCGAGCCAATATCAATTTTAACTAAATCTCCCTGCTTTAATTTTACTTTATCATCCCAATAAGAACAGTGTGCAGCCAATTCATTTATAGATGTGCATACTGGAAAACTAGGTCTGCCGCCAAGCTCAACAATTTTAGCTTCTACTTCGTTGGCTATGTCGATTAAAGGAGTACCCGCCTTCAAAAATTTCTTAGCGTATTCGCGAGCTTCAGAAGCAATCTTGCCAGCCTGCTTTAATTTGCGTAATTCTTCAGCATCCATAAAGAAATTAAGAGAACTTACCTTTATAATTTTGTGTTACATCGAGGCTAAGTTTTCTTACGATTAGCTTTAAAAAATTAACATTCACTATATTACTTGAGAAATGGCAACTAAAACTGAAGTTGAAACAAGGTTCGGCGACTTGGAAATGCTAGTCGTAAGAGCACCTTTTGACCAAGACCTGGCTGCTTTGCAACGAAAGAAAGCTACATTAGCAACAGCACAGCAAGTTGCCCAGGCAAGAATAGTGGCAGGTCCTGAGCATAATGTTAGCCAACATGGCTCTTGGGTAGCAGAAAACTTTGTTTATTTCCCAAATGGAGAAGTTGTAGTTACATCAGCAGAACATTCTCCAATTTTAAAATACGCTTTTGAAGCAACAGCTGCTCACAGAAGCGGAGAGGAATTTTATATTTCTGAGGAAGAAGCAGCTAGCTTGGAAAAGCTAGCAAAGTCAGGCGAAGTTTACACGTTAAAGCAACCTAAATACTTCATATCAATAAAGAACTTTGCAAAAGATGGTTTGGCTAGATTTGTATTTGGAGATACAACTGCAGATTATGCCAACTTCCTCCAAGAAGCAGGCGTAAAAGAAGTTCCAGTCTGGCTTGCTGATTCTGGGTTGGCCAAAGAGCGGAAAGTTCCATTTGCTCGGGCCTTGTGGCTCCACTACGTCGGCGGTATGTCTGGGCTCGGTGGCAATTACAGGTTCCCCAACAGCGTCAACAGGGCTCGCGGAGTGCGTAAGGCGAGCACGACGCAAAAATCTGTAGACGCAGCTAATGCTTACAAATTAATTGCACAGAAATATGAACGTAACTCTTCAGATAACTTGCAGGAAGTTATGGAAAAGTACTCACAGATCAAAGGCTGGGCCAAAGCGTAATCTTAAGTTTCTCATAGTTTGGGTTTTATAGACGTAACTAAGTTTAAAATTATTAATTGTCTTTTTCTTTGCCTGTTTGCAGCACTTCAAAGAATCTATTCATTTCTCGTATTAAATGATCTGCATCAATCTTCAATTTTTCTGCAGTCATAATGATTCTTTCTCTGTCTTTTACGATATCTTCAATCATATCGTAAGGCTTTGTTGCCCTTTGAAAATCAGATATACCTATTGAAGCGTATTGAGTATTACCCATTTCTTTAGCAATTTTCTTTGCGACATCACCAAGCCAAATATTTGCAGCTTCTTTTACTTCAGATCTTAGTATTTTGCCGTTTCCCGCGCTCTTAAGAATTCTGACTACTCTCGCCCTTGGAAAAGGCACAGATTCATCGTCATCAGCTAGTTCGGAAGCCTCGACAGCATCCGTTTCTTGCTCTTGAATTGTTACGTCAGTTTCATCCATTTTGAATAGAAATAAGTTCAAATGTACCTTTAAAACGCTTACTATACGTGTGTAAATTATAATAATATTTTACAAGTCCTCCATAACTTTTATAAACTTAACAGCGTGAAGTTATTTTATGTTGCTCTGTGAAACAACGGTGAAAGGGATTATTCCTAATATCAAAGCCAATATAGCTAAGGTTATGAAAACTAAAGGTAAAAAGCAAAGGGAGATAGCTAAGACATTAGGCGTTACAGAAGCGGCTGTGTCAATGTATTTGAGCGGTCAGCGCGGAGCTTCAGCAGCCAAGAAATTGGATGCAGTCCAATTAAAACAGCATAAAGAAATATGTAACGTTTGCACAACGATGCAGACTTTTTGCAAGGGAGTTCAATAATGAATATAAAGTTATCAAATAAAGAAGTATATTTAGATCATGCAGCTACAACATATATGGATCCAAAAGTAAAGGAAGCAATGGATCCTTATTTCTGTGATAATTATGGAAATCCAGGAAGTTTTCACGGACGAGGACTGCTTGCACAAGAAGCAATTATAGAAGCAAGAGCGAAAATTGCAAAACAGCTTAATGCAGATCCAAGCGAAATAATTTTCACTGGCAGCGGAACTGAAAGTATAAATTTAGCAATAAAAGGAGTTGCATTCAGAAAAGGTAAAGGCCACATAATTACACAAAAAACAGAGCACCACGCCGTATTACATACTTGTGAATATTTGGAGAAAAAAGGCTTTGAAGTAACATATTTGCCAGTGGATGATTTTGGAATGGTAAATCCAGAAGACGTCAAAAATGCCATAAAAAAAGATACTATACTTGTAACAATAATGTATGCCAACAATGAAGTTGGGACTATACAGCCGATTGCAGAAATCGGAGCAATATGTAAGGAGAATAATATTTTGTTCCATACTGATGCTTGCCAGGCAGCAGGCGCTCTGGATTTGGACGTCAAGAAATTAAATGTTGATATGCTTACTATAAATGGAAGCAAAATTTACGGACCAAAAGGAGTAGGACTTTTATATTTGAAAAAAAGCGTACGAATTGATGCGTTGATACACGGCGGCGGACAGGAAAATAATATGCGAGCCGGCACCGAAAATGTTCCTGGAATAATTGGAATTGCAAAAGCGCTTGAATTAGCACAGAAAAATAAAGAAACGGAGAATGCAAGACTGATAAAACTTAGAGATAGATTAATAGAATCTATTATGACTACAATCAAAGATACAAAATTAAATGGTCATCCAACACAGAGACTTCCTAATAATGCTAATATATCTTTCTTGGGAATTGAAGGCGAAGCAATGCTATTATTATTGAGCGAGTATAATATTTACTGTTCAACTGGTTCAGCTTGCACGTCCAAAACTTTAGATCCAAGCCACGTTTTAGTAGGAATGAATATGCCTTACGAATTGGCACACGGTAGTTTGAGATTTACATTAGGAAAGAGAACAACAGACGCAGATGTTGATTATTTGTTAAAGACATTACCGCCAATAATTACTTGGTTAAGAACATTATCTCCTATAAAAGTAAAAATGAGTGAAATTATGAAACGTAAACCAGTTTCATATAGGGAGAGGTTTGCATAAAATGGCAGCGCTTAAATCCGCGGATTTAGCTGGTCATTTTACTCACAAGGTTCGTAAAATGGAATCTATTAATCCAGCACCGGTACCTGTATCGCATCAGGATGTACAAGCCAAAGTAGAGGCACGCAAATGGTTCTATACTGATGTAGTAAAAGAACACTTCTTTAATCCAAAGAATATTTTCAAGACAGATGAAGAAGCAATAGCATACGAAAAAGAAGCAAATGGTGTCGGACAAGTTGGCTCCCCTGCGTGCGGAGACGCAATGAAAATCTGGCTCAAAATCGATGAGAAAAGCGATACTGTAAAAGAATTGAAATGGCAGACATTCGGCTCATTATTGCCAGGTGCAAGTATAATGATGAAAGATTTTTCGACAAAACCAGTTGAAAAAATAAATATTGGCGATGAGTTGATGGGTGGCGACGGAAATATAAATTATGCCGAAGAAGTATTAGTACGCGATTACTCTGGAAAAATAATTAATTTGAAGTTATCTACATCTAGCTTTTATAATATAGCTGTAACTCCGAATCACCCAATTCCAGCTATAAAAAGAAAAGAGGTAGCTTTGATACATAGAACTTCTGGAGGTCGCTGGTCGGAAGTGTCAAGCGAATTGGCAAAGCAGACAGAGAGTTATGTAGTTTCAGCTATGGACTTAGAAGCTGGAGATTTTCTGCTGTTTAATATACCATTGCAGACGGAAGATAAGACTGAACTTAGCGAAGACATATGCACGTTGCTCGGTTATTATGTTTCTGATGGAAGTTTGCCTTCAAAAAATAGGGTTATTTTTTATTTTGGATTAGGAGAAAGAGATTACGTAAAAGAGATAGAAGCTATTGCAAAACGTAATAACTGGAAATATGTTAGTTATAAGAGAAATACAGAAAATGTTTATTGCGTTCAGATAAACGAACCAGAAGTAGTACGTATTATGAGAGTTCATGGTGGAATGCCCAGCCAAAAGAATTTCTCAACAACAATTATGAAATTATCACCTCACAAGCAAATGAAAATAATTGATGCCTATGTAAATGGAGACGGCTGGATTACTAAACAAAAAGATAACTGGAATGAACAATATTTCATTTCAACATCAAAAGAACATTTGGCGAACCAGCTTCAAATAATGCTGTCCAGAAATGGCATTTTTGCTCCGCTGCATAAGAGACCAGCCAGAGAATTTATCATACGCGGTAAATCATATAAAAATTCTGGAGAAATTAATTTAATTTTCAAGAAAAATCAAAGGCAGTCTCGTATAAAATTTAGTGAAAAAGAAGCTAGTTTCTTAATACCACTATCTAAAGTAGATATAATAAATTACAGCGGTAAGATTTATGATATTGGTTTGGTATACGCACCTAATACATATAGAGTTAATGGAATTACGTTACATAATTGTGCGTCCGCAATAGCAAGCACCTCTATGCTTTCTGTAATGGTTACAGAAAACGGCGGTCTTAAAGTTGACCAGGCATTAGAATTGAAGCCAAAAGATATTGTAAATAGACTAGTAGATTTACCATCAAGAAAATTCCATTGTTCTGTTTTGGGAGATAAAGCACTAAGAGCTGCAGTAAATGATTATTTTAAACGCACAGGACAAACTGATAGAATAAAAATTGAAGGCGCAAGAATAATTGATGCAGATACTAAGACGACAGATAAAGATATAGAAGAAGCAGTCTTGGAAGGAGCGCACGACTTTGATTCTGTACAAAAGAAGTTGAAAGTTGGAATTGCAAATAAAGCAATAATTCCCGAAGTAGAAGATTTGATACGCTTCTATAAGGAGAAATATTTCGGCTAATGGGATTATTTAGTTTATTCAAAAGGAGAGAATCAGAAACAATTGTAGAAGCACCAAAGAAAGATTTGACGCAAGAGCAAGTGCAGGAAAAAATCAAAGGCACCTTAGCCGCAACAAAACCCAAGAAGGTAAAGTATGTTACAAAAAGTATTGTTATCAGCGAGATGATGAATGAAAATCCAGATTTGTATCACGCGCTTGCTGGAGTAATGATGAGTTACGGCTTACATTGCGTCGGCTGTTCAGCCAGCACAACAGATACAATTGAAGCCGGAGCCAAAGGCCACGGTATGTCGGATGCAGAAATAGATGAGCTAGTTAAAGAAGTTAATCAAGTTTTAGATGGCAGCCATCCAGTTATGCAACGCTGAAGTGTGTTTCAGCGCACCCAGCAAAAGCGATTAGTATAATTTTCTATGCAGAAACATTAGTTAACTTTCAATAATTTCTTCAATTTTTGCTTATCAAAACCTACTACTATTTGACCGTCTACATCAATTACTGGCACCGAAAAACCACCGCTTTTTTTTACCATATCTTGCGCAGCTTTGTCATCTTTTGTAACGTCTATCTCTTTGAATTTGATTTTATTATCTTTAAAGAATTCTTTAACCATACCACAATATACGCACGTAGGTGTTGTATAAAGTATAATTGTACTCATTTTACCATGTAAGCCTATAAGTTATAAAAGACTTGCTAAGGAAAGTTTAAAACGAATATAAATTATATACTTACGTTCGCTATGCTCATGCGGGGCTAACAAATTGGCTATGTGCTCGATTGCAGATCGAGATAAGGGTGTTCGATTCACTCGCCCCGCTTTAAGTAAGATGGCATTGAGAATAGTAAATACACTGACGAGAAAAAAAGAAGTATTCAAATCTAAAGGTAAAACTATCGAAATGTATGTCTGCGGTCCTACTGTTTATGGGCCAGGTCATTTGGGACACGCAAGAACGTATAGTTCTTATGATGTAATAAAACGCTATTTGGAATTTTCAGGCTATAAAGTTAAACTAATTATGAATATTACAGATGTACACGATGATATGATTTCGCAGGCCAAGAAAGAAGGTGTATCGATGAAAAAACTTGGTGAGAAATATACAAAAGAATTTTTCAATGAATTAAAAGAACTCAATATAGAAAAAGCAAGCAGTTATCCGAAAGTTTCAGAACACATAAAAGAAATAATAGAATTGATAAAAAAACTTGAAAAGAATGGTCTTGCTTACGCAACTGACGATGGCGTTTATTTCAGAGTTTCAAAATTCAAAGCTTATGGAAAGCTGTCTAACATAAAAATTGACAAAGAGAAAACTGGAACAAGAATAAAAACCGATAAATATGAAAAAGAAAAAGCGCAGGATTTCGCACTTTGGAAATTGGATAATGGAGATGAATTTTGGAATAGTCCTTGGGGAAGAGGCAGACCTGGCTGGCACATAGAATGCTCAGCGATGTCAATGAAACAATTAGGAGAAAATTTTGATATTCACGGTGGAGCAAAAGATTTGATTTTCCCGCACCACGAAAATGAAATTGCACAGTCCGAAGGTGCAACGAAAAAGAAATTCGTTAATTATTGGCTTCACGCAGGATTGATAACTGTTGACGGACAAAAAATGTCAAAATCCTTAGGAAATTTTACAATAATTCCAGAAATATTAAGCAAATATGATTTGAATGCGGTGCGAGCCTTTTTTTCGCAAGCCCACTATCAAAGCCCTCTCGATTATAATGATAAAGCATTGCAAGAATCTAAAATGGTTGCTGACAGACTGCAAGATTTCGTACTAAGAGCAAAAGAATCTAAAGGAAAAAAGAATGCTAAATTTGAGTCCGAAGTCAGGAAAATCAAACAGAATTTCATAAATGCTATGGATGATAATTTCAATACGCCTATTGCGTGGGCCGAACTTCATAAATTAGTATCATTAATGAATAAAAATCTGAATAAAATAAATGTAAATTCCGGACTTAAGGTTTTCCTGGAACTTGCACATATTTTTGGATTAAAATTTAATCTCAAGGTAATTAATTTAGATTCCGAAATAAGGAAATTAATTGCAGAAAGAGAAAAAGCCAGAAGTGTTAAGGATTTCAAATCAGCAGATAACATAAGAGATGAATTAAAGAAGAAAGGAATTGTATTGGAGGATACACCATCTGGCGTAAGGTGGAAAAAGCAATGAAATTAAAAGGTCTTTGCACGTATTGCGGAATGGAAAGCATATCAACTTGTTCGAGTTGCGGCGCACAAGTATGTTCTAAACACCTAATAAAATATAAAGACATATGTTCTAAATGTGTAAGAGGCAAGGTATGAGCAGAAAAGTAATTTTTGGAATTATAGCTACGGTTATAGTTGTAGCAATTTTAATTATAATATCGCAGCTACCCGAAAAAGAACTTTTGGAGTGCAAAGATGATGACGGTACTTGTCCAGCCAATTGTAAATTCGATTTAGATAATGACTGCATAGAAACTGGAACCATATCTCTTGGAGAAATAAAAAGCTGTCTTGCTGATACAGACTGCGCTGTAGTAAAACCTATTTGCGGAAATTTGCAGTGTACATTTACTGAAAAACAATGCAAGACTGATAATTTCTGCGAGACCGCCATAAGTACAAAATTTCTTAAAGTTTGGAATGAGGCAGAAATAGAATGTTCAGACGGAACTCCTATTTGCGGAGAACAAATTTTACAAACATCTTGTTATAGAGGCGAGTGTAGAGTAATTTACTAATTATTTTGTTGGCTTTGTTATTGTAACATCTTTTACTAATAGATGAGGTGTTATTACAGAGCCGTCAATTTCCCAGCCATACATTTGTCTGGAATCGTTGCCAAGGTCTTTTACGTTTTTTAGAAGATTGATCATATTTTCTTTTACTCTGATATTTTTAACAGGGTGCTTTATTTTTCCGTTTTTAATATAAAAAATTCCATCCCGCGGTATTACTGAAAAATCTCCAGTAACATAATTTTGAAATCTCATATACCATACATTTGTTATGTAAAGTCCATTTTGTATTTGTTTTATTAATTGTTCTGGTGTTGATTTTCCACCTTCTAATATTGTATTCCATGCTGTAGGAGAAATAAGCCCAGCATTGCCAGTAGTTTTCGTTTTATACTTCGCCGCCATCGAAGTATTATACAAATAATTCTTGAAAATTCCGTTTTGTATTATCGGCGTTCTTTGTGTAGGGACGCCTTCAGCATCACATTCACTAGAGGATAGACCTCCAGGTAAAGTTCCGTCATCATAAATAGTTATTTTTGGCGAAGCAACCTGTTTTCCTACCGAATCTCCGAAGAATGAGACCCCAGCTTCAACATCAAACATAGAAGCAGAACCTCCAATATTAGATAATAATACTCCAAATGCTAACGGCGCAAAAACAACATCATATTTTCCTGAATCACCTTTAACTGGATTCCTTGCCATCGCCGCAATTTTTCCAGAAAACTTTCCTGCATTTTCTACGTCTAATTTTCTTAATGTACATTCAGTACTAGTCATATGACCAGATGCCCCGGCATCTAGAAAAGATCTTATCGAAAAGTAAGCACTCGATTCGTTTGAAATATTTTCAACATTATTGGATGTTAATAATATATTTTTACTGCTGTTAGTTTCAAAAATACCAGAACATCTTTTAGCACCTTCTTTTTGCGCAGCGCTTATACCTTTCAAAACCAAATCAATTTTATTTTTGCCTGAGAGTTCCTCTATTTTTTTATCATAGGTATTTTCTATATTTTTATACTTAAATGGACCTTTTGCAAGTCCATAGTAATCTTTTTTCGGCTGTATTGTTTCTATAAATTTCATTGTTTTATTTATAGAGTCGTCGATTTTCTTTTTACTTGTATTTATTTGCGAGTGTTCTATAACGTCGTCAACAGTTCCAGCTATTACATCTTTAACAGAAGTAGAAAGTATTTTTTTATCTTTAACAACGAAAAAAGATATGCCAGATAAAGATTCAAGTTCTATTTTAGCTATTTTATTGTTTACAAATTTTATCTGTGAACCGCTTGATATAGATGCATTAATTACAACATCATCTGCACCTCTTTTCTTGAATTCTTTTAGCGCGTATCTTGATAATTCTAAAATAGATTTCATATACTTAACCTCACATTTCTTATTCGTATTGTAGGACCGCCATGTGTCACAGGTATACCTTGCATAGGTTCGCCTTTACCGCAAGTTGCAGAGTGGTATTCCATATCTTTTCCGCAGGCATCAATAGACATATACAAAGAAGGCGTTGTAATTTCTATTGCAGGATTTTTAACAGGGTGTTTTATTTTCCCATTTTCAATTAAGTATGCTTCGTTGCCGACATATCTATTGTTATAGCGCTTGTCATCTATATTCCATTCCATAAAACTCTTAAGATAAATTCCAGTTTTTACATCTTTAATTAATTCATTAAAATTGTAATTACCTTTATCTATAAATGTATTAGACATTCTTACAATAGCTTCTTTATCAAATTCACTAGCCCTCGCCGAACCATTGCTTTTTACACCAAATTGGTACGCGGTTTCTCTGTTATGAAGAAAATCATTTATTATACCTTTTTTGACAAGTATTCTTTTCCTGGCTTTTACACCTTCGTCATCGTATTCGTAATAGCCATATGTATTTTTAACAGTTGGATTTTCAACTAGCGTAACTGCTTTATTTCCAATTCGCGTACCCAACATTTTTTTAGTTACGAAAGACTCGCCCGCTTGCGCAGCTTCACGTCCTAAAATTCTATCCGCTTCGAATGGATGTCCGCAGCTCTCGTGTGAAATTATACCCGTTATTTGCGGCGATGCAATTACATCGATAATTCCTTTTGGACAGCTTTTGCCGTTTACAAGCGCATAATGTACGTCTTTAGCTTCTTGAGCTATCTTTTCTGGTAATTTCCATTTCTCTACTTGCTCCCAGCCGCCAGTTGCTCCGTATTGCCACATACGTTGAGATGTATTTTTTCCGTCTTTAACTACAAACATATAGAAAAAATTTGGTCTTGCTATGATGGATTTTATTTTCGAGCCTTCAGAATTTATGTAATATTTTTTTACAGTTTCATCGTTTAATGAATAATATCCGGTTGAAATTGGAACGCCAGATTTTTTTAAAGCTGTATCAACATTTTTTAGAAGTTCTATTTTAGTCTTTGGACTAATATTATTTATTTTCTTTTTCTCTTTTACAAAATAGCTTTTTTTCACCGCTTTTTCATCCGACATTTTAATATTGTCGCTTACTTTAACGGCAGCAGAAGTTACATCAAGAGATCTTTTAATTAAATCTTGTATAGACTCTTTTGTTGCTATATTTATCGATGCGAATCCAAGCGTACCTTTATTTATTAATCTTACGCCAATTCCAAATGAATCTTCAAATCCAGATATTTCTAGAATACCATTTTTCATAACAAATGCATTTGCATCTGTTTCTTCCAATCTTGCTTCAGCGTAACTCGCGCCATTTTTTACAGCGAACTTTACAGCTAGATCTGCTAAGTCTTCATACATAAGGTTTATTATAATATCAGATTAAAATAGTTTACTAAAGAAATGGTAAATAAAGCGGAATTAGAACAGAAATTAAAAAAATTAGCAGGTTTATCTCCAGAAGCGCAAGCTAAAGCAGTAAAAACTCTCTTTACATCCGAAGAATTAAAATTCTTACAGCAGCAAGCTATGCACAGCAAACAGCCAGGCAAGTGTATATTTTGTGCAATAGCTAAGGGAGAAATACGTGCAAAAATTGTTTATGATGATGCGCATTTTTCAGCATTTTTAGACATAAATCCTGCTAATCCAGGTCATATTTTAGTAATACCTAAACAACATTATGAAGTTTTACCGCAGATCCCAGATGAATTGCTCGGTGCATATATGAAACTGTTAAAAATTTTAGCCGCTGCAGTTTTTGAAGCAACACAAGCACAGGGCGTAAATATAATCCAAAATAACGGGGCTGTGGCGGGACAAGCAGTTCCACATGTTCATATTCATATAATTCCGAGATTTGAGAACGACGGAATAAAATTAAATTGGGATGCTAAAAAAGTTACAGATAAGCAGCTCGAAAATATACAAAGTAGAATTGTTGCGGCAGCTCAGAAATTAGCAGCTGATAAAGCTCCAAAAAAAGAAGTTGATGAACTTAAAAAATCTAAAACTAAAATAGAAAAAATTAAATTAAAAAAGAGAAAACCTTAACCATAATATCGCCTAGGGTTAATCCGATTATTAAACCAGCTAAAATTCCTGGACCGAGAGGAAAGCCAAATTTTACGTTTATGGTTTTTATTTCTCCGGCAGCCTCTAAACTTTTTAATTTCTCAAGCTCTGATTTGGTTACACCAGAACGTTTTGGTACATAATTAAAATCTTTAATTTTAATCTCATCTAATATCCAATCACCCTCCATTAATTTACTAGGACTAATTAATTTATGCAGGCTGATATTTTCTATAGATTTGGCAGTTAGAAGTAAAAGCGCGGCCGGAAAAACAACTATGCCGATATACGCTATAAATAAATTTTTTAAGAGAATTCCAATTAAAGGCAGAATTAAAGTTAAACTAGCCAAAAATAAAAGTATTTTATATTTGTTTAAATTACTTTTAAATTCAGTTTTAAAACGACTGAAGTTTATTAGTATTAGATAAGTCATTATGATTAAACTGATAACAAATCCCGCAAATATTGCATTGAAAATTACAGTTATTAAGAATGGCCAAATTGCTACAGTTGGAAAAGTCGCAAGCAAAGCTCCAAAACCCATAAGCATTTTTGCATCGCCTCCCCCCCACACTCCGAAATGCGACGTTACATATCCAATAGCCCACAAAATGGAAAATGCAATAAAGGAAAATAATATCGGATATGGGTTTGAATTTAATATAGATATTATAGCGTGTCCAGTTAGTCCGAAAGCTATCATAAAATAATTTACAGAATCAGGAATCCAGAGCTCTTTCAAATCGACGTAAGATCCTATCGCAGCACCTATTACAGCGACGATTGCAAAAATATAATATGCTTCAATTAACATTTTGATGCTACGATTCTATATCGCTTATACCTATATTGCTTACTTGGAAAACTGCTTCGCCTTCCGGTAGATGAGGAGAATCTATCAGTCTTGCAATTCTTTTTCCGCCTTTAGATTTTCTTAAGAAAACTCTGTAGGTTGATGCGTGTCCTATGATGTGTCCACCTATTGCTGTCGTCGGATTGCCAAAAAATATAGCAGGATTAGCCATAACTTGATTTGTCATATAAATAGCAATATTAAATTTGTCAGCAAGTCTTTGTAGCGATCTAAGATGCTTGTTTATTTTTTGCTGTCTGTCTGCTAAAGTGCCTCTGCCAGCATATTCTGAACGGAATAAAGATGTTAGAGAATCTATAACTACTAGTTTTATATTTTTACCTTCTTTCTGTATTAAATCATCAATCTTCTCTGCTAATAGCATCTGATGATCCGAACTAAATGCACGTCCAACGTGTATCTTTTTTAGAATTTCGGCAGAATCCAGACCTTTAGCTTCGGCCATTTGTTTTATTCTCTCTGGACGGAAAGTTCCCTCAGTGTCTATGAATACAACTTCACCATTTAGTCCGCCTTTATCTTCTGGAAGCTGAACATTTACCGAGAGTTGAAAACCAATTTGCGATTTTGACGAACCAAACTCACCAAAGAATTCACTAAGTCCCCTGGTTTCGATTCCGCCGCCAAGTAATTTATTTAATTCGGCGCTTCCTGTAGTTATTTTTCCAGTTGTCAATCTTGTTTCTAAAAATTCTTCTCCGGTTTGAAATCCTAAATCTACTGCAGACCTTGCAGCCAAAATAGCTTTTGCGGCAGTCGCTTTTAGCATTCCTGTCGCGTCCATCAAAATCGATGCGCTCGCTGTCGCAATCGACATCATATCTGTAAAGCCAGCTTCCTCGAGCTTTTGCAAAGTAGTTGAACCTATTCCTGGAAGGTCGCTTATTTTCTCTATCTTTTTTTCTTCTGTTTTAACCATTTTTGTCCATTAATTTTATCGCTATTTCTTTTGGATTAGGATTTAAGTCGATGTTATTTAGCATAAGTTCTATTTGAGAAACATTTTTATTTTCTCTGACGCGTCCTGAACATTCCACTATTTTTCCAAGCAGAAATTCATCCAGTCTTGCGTTAAGTACATTTTCGCCGTCTTTTGTAAGTATGTCGTATCCTTCTTTGACAGTAAAACCACAGATACTTTCAGCAGTGTGCCTAAAAGCTACACATCTAATAGTTTCTGTTCCGTCATCTAATATTATACTTACTAGCATATTTTGTTCGGCTTCAGTTTTATTATGCTGTATGCAGAAGGCGCCTTCTGGAGTTAATGTAACTTTTTTACCGCAGTCTTTGCACGCGTGATAGAATTTTGGCGGAAATGCTTTCACAACCAATCCTAAAACTGAAATAGTTTCTCCGGGCGTAAGATTAGCTATTTTTTTTCTTATTGTAATAGCGGTACTAGCTTTAATTTCTAGACCTTTTGGATTTATAGCAACGAAACTTCTTATGTTTAGATGTATTTCTTTGCCACCGAAATTATTTTGCCGAACATTAGCATCTTTTACCCTTATTACATCGCCTTCGGTTATTTTTCCCTCTTTTATCGTACTTGTTTTTTTGTCCCAAAAAATAACTCTCGCCGTTCCAGTGGAATCGCTTATTACAATTGATGCAACTTCGCCAACCGAGCCGTCTTTTCTGGCAAAAGTTCTCACTGGATAAATCCGCGTTACTTTTCCAGCAGTATCTATACCCATATCGCCGGCTTCTAATTCATTGAGTTTCCGCGTTGTTGTCTGAGCTTTAAGCAGCTGAACTCCTAATTCAGATGCAATTATGTATGCTGCTCCATCCTCAGAAACCAAGCCGTCAAGGGTATGCACTTTAGCTTTAATCTGGTCTGATATCTTTTCTTTAGATAAACCTGTTTCTTGGTGTATTTTTTCTATAATTTCAGAAATTGGAATATTTCGCATAGGAGCACCGATTTAAGCCAGCTTATAGGGCATATAAAAATTTGTTTTATTGATTAAATCAAAGAAAACTCCTGGTTTTCTGGTCTTGAAACTCCATTGAGTTTCAATATGTTAGTTTGAAGGCTCTTAGATGTTCCCTTACAGCAGTAGGATCCGAACCGCCGTGCCAACTCGCCTTTGGTTTTATCTGTATCGGATATATACGTTCAAGCTTATCATCTATTAGAATTGCAGAACCTTTAGTAGTTGGAAGGCTGTCTACGTAAAATTGAATTGCTTTCGGTAGGTATGTTGATGCTATTAGATTAAGAGCATCTATATCGATTTTAGAAGTTATTTTGTGAGATATTACTATATCTGCCTGCGTCATAACATCTGTGTGTATTTTTCCGGGCTGCTGTGTTGCTAGAACTACAGATATTCCTGGCTGGCGTCCTTCTCTTAAAAGCTGCATTAATGGTTCTGTGGCCAAAGTTTTAGCTTGGTCTTCGTGCGGAATAAATTCGTGAGCTTCGTCAATCATTATCCATATCATCGGAGCGTCTTCTCCAGTCGATGCTAGTTCTTTTCCAAGAAGAAATCCGCCGCTTGAAATAAGATTTATTTCTTCTGTTTTTCTTGCGAGCATTCTTTGTTGTAATATTTTTTTAGAAAGTAAACCGATTACAAGCGCTTTAATTCTATGTCCGCCCTCAACTTGCGAGTAAGCAGATAAATCTATTATTGTATTAGTGCCGCCCTTAAATAATTGAGAAATTTTTGTTCCGCTTTTATTAAATATGCCCCATTTCTTAGCTGCTCCAAATCTGTTCTCTATAACATTTCTTTCTTTATCTGTTGATTTGTGATCTTGATTTGACAATTCAATTAAATCATCTATTTCATAATCGCCAAGAGTTATATTTGCGGCATCAACTGCCCGCTCTATTAATGTTCCTTCGCCTGAAATTAAATCTATGTTAAACATTTCTGCCCAGCTTTCTGCACTTACCTCATTCGGTTTTAGTGCAAACGGCAAATCGACAGGTATTCCTTTTTCTTGATATGTTTTGAATAACCCAAATGGTACGTAAATAATTGGAGAATAGTTTTTGGGAGTTAAATTCCATTCGCGTAATATTGCATCATCTCTGTAATTTGGATATTTCATTGTCCAAAAAATACCCAATGTATCAAATATAATTGTAGAAATATTTTTTCCAATTTCTTTTGGCAGGTCAAGCATACCTTCAGCTATTGTAGACAGGGTGTACGACTTTCCAGAACCTCTTTTACCAGCTACGAGAATTACGTGCGGATTTGCGATATCCAAATGTATCGGATTTGCAAGGGAAATATCTTTGCCAAATTGTACGTAATTTTTTCCAATAAATATTGTGCCGTCGAGTCCAAATCTCTCGCGCTCTTTAGACCCTCTGCCAGCAATTATCTCGTACGCCATAGCCAAGCTGTAACTTTAAAAGGTATAATAAAACACTTTCTAGGCGTGCCAGCGTCGCATAACCCGGTACAAAGCAAAAGACTACGCTTTTTGCTAGTCTACTTTGCGGGAGATTGCGACAGTCTCGAACGGCAGCTTTTCTTTCTCCCGAGCGAAACTTGTTTCGCTGGGCCCAGCCGAACCATTCGGCTTGGTTGCGGAAAGAAACGCTCCCGGGCATCTAAAGAAAGAAGCCATAGCATATATGCTATTGAGATAACTGTTCCCGAAAGGGATTGTAGGTTCAAATATAGTATGAGTTCGCTTCCGCGGACTTCCTAATTGAAAGTCCTGCCGCTGGCGCTCTAAATTTCGCCTTTTGCAGCCAGTTCTTTTGCCAGATAATGCGTAGCTAATTTTTCTATTTTCGGTGAAGAAATTTTGTTTTCCAAGTAATGGGCTATGTGTACCTCATGGCTTAATCCGACAAGGGCGTGAATTTCTTTTGCGCCTTTGTGCTCGGCTAATTGTCGCAGGTATTCTGTCATATACATTGACCGGCCAAACCTAAGATTATAAGTAAATGCGCTCGTATTATGTTGTGCATACTCCATTTCAAGTGGAAGTGGCAAGTATGTCGCATTAAATTTTGCCCTGAGTTTCAAGATTGCAGAAGGTTGTTTGAAAAAGATTTCATAATAAGGGCATGTATGTATAGGTATCTTCATTAGCGGCGCAATAATAAGTGCAATAAGATTAGATGTCGATACTTCTAAACTAAATGCGCTAAAATCTCGCATACAATAAACATTTTTGTAGCCCATATCAAACTGAGTGTCTAATCCAGATTCGTACGCAACTAGTTTGTCTTCTAATTGTTTGCTGTAGTAATGTCTTACTTTTCCAGGAACATTGAAATGTGTGACTCCATTTATGTGATAACTAATTCCGTTTAAATCAATAGTCTTACCTGGCAACTCTTCAGGTAGGCCTTCAGGAGCTTGCGAAATTTTGTCTTTGTTAAGCTCAAACCAGTCTTTAACGGCTTTACTGTAAAGCTTGCCCGTACTAGCGAAAGTTTTGCCCTCTTTTTTATAAAGTTCTCTTAACTCGCTAAAATTTCTTGCTTTTGTAAAATCAGCTACAGTTAACATGATTTTTAGTTAATAGTAGCCTTTAAAGTTTAACTATATAGCAACCAAAAGTTCTGTAGTTTTATTTAGAAAAATCTTTTTAAAGTTATATTTTTCACAATGTATGTAAAATGGTAACTGAAGTCGAAGTCAAAGTCGAAACAAGGTTCGGCGACTTGGAAATGCTAGTCGCAGTAGCACCTTTTAACCACGCTCTAGCTGCTTTACAACGAAAGAAAGCTACATTAGCAACAGGACAGCAAGTTGCCCAGGCAAGAATAGTGGCAGGTCCTGAGCATAATGTTAGTCAACATGGCTCTTGGGTAGCAGAAAACTTTGTTTATTTCCCAAGCGGTCAAATTCTTGTCACACACGCAGAAAACTCTCCAATTTTAAAACACCCGGCTGAAGCAACAGCTGCTTACGGAAGTGGAAAGGAATTTTACATTTCCGAGGAAGAAGCAGCTAGCTTGGAAAAGCTGGCAAAGTCAGGTGAAGTTTACACATTAAAGAAAAATGAACGCTATAAAATCCCAATAAAGAAATTTGCAAAAAATAGATTGGCAAGATTCGTATTTGGAGATGCAACTGCAGATTATGCAAACTTCCTCCAAAAAGCAAGCGTAAATGAAGTTCCAGTTTGGCTTGCAGGCCCAAAATATCAGAAAGAGCAGAAGGCACCATTTGCGCGGGCCTTGTGGCTCAGCACCCTCCTCAACGACAGGTCTGGCTTGAATAGCCTCAACAAGAACCTCAACGACGACAGGGTTCGCGGAGTGCGTAAGGCGAGCGACCAAGTTTCACAAAAATCTGCAGACGCAGCTAATGATTACGAGTCAATTGCATAGAAATATGGACTTGAATCTCCAGATAAATTGCAGGAAGCTTTGGAAACACACACACACACACACACAAGCCAGAGAAGCACTTCAATAATTTCTTTGCGTTTAGAAAAACCTTTTTAAGCCGCCATACATCGATTTACACTTATGTTTAATCAGCTCAAGACACTGCTGTTTTTAGGAATACTTACCGGCATCTTGCTCTACGTGGGAGGCCGATTTGGCGAACAGCTAGGAATGCTAATAGCTCTCGGACTTGCAGCAGCTATGAACTTAGGCGCGTATTACTTCTCTGATAAAATTGTCCTTAGACTTTACAGAGCGAAGCCAGCTAATGAGATAGACTATAAATTTCTGCACGATATAGTTGAAGATTTAGCTAAAAGAGCAAATATTCCTAAACCTAAAATTTACATAATTCCAGATGAATCTGCAAACGCATTTGCAACCGGAAGAAATCCAGAGCACGCAGTTGTTGCGTGCACAGAAGGTATTTTGAAAATTATGACTAAAGAGGAATTGAAAGGAGTTTTAGCTCACGAAATCTCGCACGTTAGTAACAGAGATATATTAATTATGTCAATTGTTGCAACAATTGCCGGCGCAATTTCTTTCGTTGCGTACATAGCCAGATTCGGAGCGATATTTGGAGGTGCAAGAGATGAAAACAGCGGCAATGCAATGCACTTGCTTATTATGGCAATATTAACTCCATTCATAGCTATGCTCATTCAATTAGCAATTTCAAGAAGTAGAGAATATGAAGCAGATGCGTCAGGAGCAAAACTTCTCGGCGATGGAAAACCATTAGCTTCGGCTTTGAGAAAACTGCACACCCATTCCAAAAGAAATTTTATACCATTTGCAACCGAATCTACAGCTCATTTGTTTATAACAAATCCATTGAAACCAAGTATACTTATGAGTTTCTTCCAAACTCATCCGCCTATGGAGTCGAGAGTAGAGAAACTTGAAGCTATGAAATTTGAATAGCGCAATGTGTAGATAATATTGAAAAGCAGATGCTTTTCAAAAGTGAAAGATCATTAGATTTTTCACATTTAGCTAAATTTATATAGTCGAATTTTTAGTTACATATATGGGCCGTTTATCAAATATACCTCTAATAGCGCTAGTATTAGTAATTGGATACATATTCTTTTCAACATTTTCAGGACAAACAGGTTTTGCAGCAGCAAGCTGTTCAGGCAATGCAGTCTTGGAATTATCTCCGCAGCAAGTACAACTTAACGAACCTATTACCGCTAAAGTGAGCGGTTTGAGTAACTGCCTTGGACAAAAAGTAATTCTTAGAGAAGGCAGCGATTTATGTAATGGACAAATAGTTAAAAGTTATATTTGCAACAGACCTGATTGCAATACCAAAACAATTTTTTACAAAGGTCATCCAAAAACTTATTCTATAACAGCGTGTGTCGATAAAGATAATGATGGTTATTTAATAGAGCAGGGAGAAAGATCAACATTTGTTCTTACTGTAACCTCTCTTCCTGATTTCAAAGTCGATTCAATTAAATATTCAGCTACACCTAAAGACGGCTATAGTTTTTTCCCATTAGTTAGTGTATCGAATGCAGGTGTAGCAGGTTCGATTGGAGTAGATGTAAAATATGAAGTTTTGAAAAATGATAGCACGTATAGGTTAAAAACAGTTTATGAAAAAGTATTTCCTGATGTAGCATTGCCTGCCGGCAAAGTAGTAGCTTTAAATTTGCCGCAAATGACTTTATCAAAAGGTGATTATATAGTCAAAGTCTCAATTGATTACTTAGGTTATATCGTAGAAAACAACGAGCAAAATAACATATTGCAGCAAAACTTACTCGTAAGATAGGCTTTTAATTAGGGTTTTAACTATTAATTTGTATGGGAATTAAATCCAAATTTTGCCCTCGGTGCGGTTCCAAAACTAATTTTTCAGAAGGATTATGCGCCAGTTGCAAATTTGCACAGCACGAGCCAAAACTGCCAGAGAAAGTAGTGGTAAGAGTTTGTAGAGACTGCAAAGCTGTAAATTGGAAAGGACTTTGGGTAAAGACAGACGAATCCCCAGAGTATTATTTAACTATGGCTTTGGAACAAAGTGCGATGCTGCCACAAAGCGCAGTTATAAAGAAATTGGAAATTAAAAAAATGGGCCGAAAAGGACAGGTTGATGTTATTTTAGATATCGACGGCAGAAAATTTGAAGAAACAATGTCATCTGATATCTATATCAAAGACTCAAGATGTCAAGACTGCGGAAATATGATTTCGCAGGATCATAAAGGTATCATACAAGTTAGAAATAAAAAAGATGCGGCCAAAATATTAGAGTTCACTAAAAATTACAAAACAACTATAATAAAAATAGAAGACCAGAAAAACGGATTTGATATTTATTTAGTATCAAAAGAAGCTACAAAACAGCTTTCTAACGATTTAAGAAAGAGATTTAAATTTTCATATATAGGTACGAGCCATAGGCAATACAGCTGGGATAAAACCAGAAATAGACCGAGAACACGAATTAATATGTTAATGAAACAGGATGATTAAATATGAATATGCGCCGGAAATTAAATCGAAAGTTTTACACATATGCAGTAAGCTCGATTTCAAGCACGTAGATATGAATAGAGTTGCCTGTTTTAGAAGTTTTGGTTCTTCTAGCAATAACACAATTGCGCGCTGTCACGCTCTTTCAACTATTTGGCAAAAAACCTTGAATACAAAAGCGCATTATATTATAGAAGTTTTATCTGAAAAGTATGATAGACTATCCGAAGATGAAAAAGAGAAAACGTTGATCCACGAGTTAATGCACGTACCAAAGAGTTTTGGAGGTGGATTCCGTCATCACGATTATGTATGCGATAAAAACGTAGTTATATTACATAAAAAATATAAGAATTCTAAATGAGGCGCTTAGTATCGATTTTTCTGAGTAAGGCTTTATAAAGCTCGAATTTAAGAGTATATTATGGGTGAAGAAGAACATTTTGAAGAAAGCTCTCAAGGACAGCAAAGCGAAGAAACAGTTGTACGCGTAAAGCTGCCAAGAAAAGATGAGCTTTTAGGAATAGTTGAAATAAGATTGGGCTTTGGTAAATCAAGAGTAATTTGCGCTGACGGCAAAACGAGAATATGCAGAGTGCCCGGTCATCTGAAGAGAAAACTTTGGGTAAGACCAGATAACGTAGTAATTGTAAAACCTTGGGAATACGAAGGCGACATAAAAGGAGATATAGTTTACAAATATCAAAATAATCAAGCGGACTGGCTTCGCAAGAAAGGCTACTTGAAAGTATTCGAACAGCAGGAATTCTGATGTCAAAGAAAAATATAGATTTTTCTGGTTTTGAAGATAGTATTCTGATACCAAAAGTTCGCGTGCCAGTTTTAGTAGGTAGGGGTGGAAGTGTTAAGCGAAAAATAGAACAAAAAGGAGCCGTACAAATACTTGTGCAGGCTGACGGCGAAGTCACAATCAAAGGCAAAGATGCATTGGAGCTGGCAATTGTAAAAAATGTTATTGAAGCAATTGGCCGGGGTTTCAATCCCACTATAGCTATAAAATTATTCAAGGAAGATTACGGCTTGGAAATAATAAGCATAGCTGATTTTGGTGCTAAAACTAGAGCAAGAAAAATACAAGTTAAGGGTTTAGTAATAGGCGATCAGGGAAAAACTAAACGTATGCTTGAGCGTGTTACTGGTACAGACATATGTGTTTATGGAAAAACGGTGTCAATTATAGGATCGATAGAGAATGTCCAAAACGCCAGAAAAGCCGTAGAAATGTTTTTAACTGGTTCAAAGCATGGTAGCGTGTACCAATTTTTAGAGAGGAAAAAGGAGAAAACAAATGGCGAGTGAAGATTACGCTAAAAAAATAGGCAATGAAATGCGGGCAATTTCTGTAGCTCAATTCTTCGAAAAAAATAAACATTTGTTAGGTTTTGACAATCTTACACGAGCATTATTAACATCTGTAAAAGAGGCTGTTGACAATAGTTTAGACGCCTGCGAAGAAGCAGATATTCTTCCAGACATTTCTATTCAAATACAGCAAATAGAATTAAACAGATACAAAATGATTGTTGAAGATAATGGTCCAGGAATAATACCTAATAAAATAGGAGAGGTTTTTGCTAAATTATTATTCGGTTCGAAATTCCAGACTTTTGGCGGAAAGCAAGGAAGAGGACAGCAGGGTATTGGTATATCCGCTGTAGTTTTGTACGCTCAAAATACAACCGGCAAGCCGGCCAGAATTATTACAAAAACTAAATCAGCAAAACAAGCGACAGTAGTGGAAGTAAAAATAGATGTAATGAAAAATGAACCAATAGTTTTGAGTCAGACAACAATAGACTGGAAAAATGAACATGGTACAAGAGTTGAAGTTGAACTTGAAGCTAAGTATGTTGAAAAGAAAGCATCTGTCAGCGAATATTTGAAAGAGACAGCAATTGTAAATCCTCACGCATCTATAAAATTTATAGATCCAAAAGGAAATAAAGAAGTTTTCAAACGTGTTACTGATGAACTGCCTAAAAAATCCGAAAAGATGAAACCACACCCTTATGGTATGGAACTCGGAACACTTGAAAGATTACTAAAAGCAACAAACGCTAGAGTATTAAGCGCATTTTTAACAACTGAATTTGACAAAGTTGGCAGCACAACTGCAACAGAAATTTTAAAAGCCGCAGGACTCGATCCAAAAATTGGACCGAAATTTGTAACAATAGAACAAGCGGATAAATTAATCAAAGCTATGCACGGCGCGAAAATACAGTCGCCTTCTACAAGCGGACTTTCTCCAATCGGAGCAGAAATTTTGAAAAGATCTCTTGAGTCAGAATATAAATTAGATTTTGCGTGTTCCGTAACAAGAACTCCGAGCGTTTACAAAGGCAATGCATTTGTAGTTGAAGTTGCGCTTGGTTATGGCGGCGAACTTGATCCAGAAGGGCCAATAAGTTTATTCAGATTCGCAAATAGAGTTCCATTATTATATCAGCAGGGAGCCTGCGCTCTAACAAAAGCAGCTACAACGACCTCGTGGAAAAATTATGGAATTTCACAGTCCGGAAACAATATGCCAACAGGACCATTGATAGTAATAGTTCACGTTGCAAGTGTCTGGGCACCATTTACATCTGAGAGTAAAGATGCAGTTGCAAGTATTCCTGAAATAGTAAAAGAAACAAAATTAGCACTGCAGGAATGCGGCAGACTTCTTGGCGTATTTATTGGAAAGAAAAACAGAAGCCAAATGGCCGCCAAAAAGAGAGAGATGTTTAAGAATTATTCAATTGAATTAGCAAGAGAATTATCAAAAATAACCGATCAAGACGAAAAGAAATTACTAGCCAAACTTTTAGAAATTGCAGAAGAAATGTATAAATCTGGACAGCTTAAACCAGAAGAGGAAGAAGCACAACTAGCAAAAATAGAAAAGAGAAAGGTAGGAGCGTTCAAGAAAGATAAAGACGAAGAAGGAGATGATTATGAATAAGAAATACGCTGATAAAAATGTAGCAGAAAAAATTGATGAATTAGCAAAAGATACAGTGAAGTCAATTGAATCTGGAAGTAATCCAGATGTAACTTTCCCGCTTAGAGGCTTAAGCAATGTTTACTTTGATGAAATTCAAAAGATGGTTAAGCTTGGAGATAAGACACAGACAAGAAATTTCTTCAATGTCGGCCAGGCAAAAAAATTTATGCAGACATTTTTGGTTGCTAGAGTAATAAAAGAATTAGTTAAAGGAAATATTACAGCTCCTATTAGATCTATTTATTATAACACTAAACATACAATTGGGGATACATCGGAAGAAACGTGGGAAGACCAGTCTGAATCTGATCCTATAATTGAAGATTTAGAAATTACACTTGGCTCATTGAGAGAAGAACTGCACGTACGAGCCGGACAGAAAGGTTCTATGGTGGGAAATCTAACAATAATTGATGCAGGCGATACAATTGATTTGCGTAAAATGGGCTCTGGTGGATGGTCAATTCCATCTATTGTAGAAAAAGATATTATAAAATTCAAAGACTGCGAAGCTGATTATATTTTATTTATTGAGAAAGATACTATCTGGAGCAGATTTAATGAAGATAAATTCTGGAAAAAGAATAATTGCATAATTATGCACGGCGGAGGTCAGCCTCCTCGTGGAGTTAGAAGATTAGTAAGACGAATGCACGATGAATTAAAACTGCCAGTTTACGTTTTAGTTGACAACGACGTTTATGGATTGTATATTTATTCCGTTATAAAACAAGGATCTATAAATTTAGCATTTGAATCAGAAAGAATGGCAATACCAGAAGCCAGATTTATTGGTTTAAGTTCATTTGATCAGGAGAAATATAAATTGCCTAAGAACGTTACGCTGAAACTTAAAGATATTGACAGGAAAAGAATTTCAGAAGTATTAGCTTATCCGTGGTTCAAGAAAAAACAATGGCAGGATGAGCTAAAACATATGGTAGAGAAAGGCGTAAAGCTTGAGCTCGAAGCATTGAGCGCTAAAGATTTCAAATTTATAACAGAGAAATATGTTCCTGAAAAAATCAAGCAAAAAGACTGGCTTGTTTAACTATAATAAACTAAAACCTTTTTAAACAGATTTCTCAATCTTATGATATAGCCCGGGTAGCTTAGCCTGGTAGAGCGATCAGCTGTTAGCGTTATGGTGTAAATATACCATTGCGAGAGTAACTGATAGGTCAAAGGTTCAAATCCTTTCTCGGGCGCTGACTAAGTTAACCTATAGAGTAATGGGCCCATAGCTTAGTCTGGTGGAGCGATCGTCTTATATGACGCTTGCCGTTAGGCAAGAAACTGAGACAGCGATAGGTCGCAAGTTCAAATCTTGCTGGGCCCATATGCTCCTGTCGTCTAGCCCGGCCAAGGATGAAAGCCTTTCAAGCTTTCGACGCGAGTTCAAATCTCGCCGGGAGCATATCATCTTATTTACGAAGCTGAAGGCGAGAGCGTAGGAATTGCAATATACTTACAGGTAATTCTGACCAACCCAGTTAATTCATACAGGCTTGGGGCGTAGGAATTGCATAGCAATTCTGACCAATCTCGCCGGGAGCACTTTTTTCTTTAGAAATATTTAGCGCCAGCGTCTATTATTACTATGTCTTGCTGGTCCTCTATTATTAGAAAATCTTCTATGATTAAATCTTGGTCTGTCTGTACGTATAACTTCAAATTGTAATCTTTGGAAGTCTTCTTTTTCTGCAACATCAATGTCGCTGTCCTTTAATACTTGTCTAAAATTTTCGTGATCTTCCGGACACAATAATGTTATTGCTTTGCCAGTTTCGCCTGCTCTTGCGGTCCTTCCGATCCTATGTGTGTAATCTTTTGATATTTTTGGAACATCGTAATTGAAAACGTGCGTGACTGTTCTAATATCAATACCTCTAGCAGCAACATCAGTTGCTACGAGAACATTTACTTCGCCTTTCTTTACAAGGTCCATAATACTATTTCTCTTAGATTGTGTTAGGCCGCCGTGTATGGCTAGTACGCTTATGTATTTTTTCAAATTTTTCTCTACTAAATTTACAC
>Ga0208957_1000062_pt1 | contig 92364 bp, 95 predicted proteins | sample RifOxyA1_FD_184029 | JGI IMG/M metagenome (GOLD analysis project Ga0208957, IMG submission 184029) | Groundwater microbial communities from Rifle, Colorado - Rifle Oxygen_injection A1 (SPAdes) | ecosystem: Environmental > Aquatic > Deep subsurface > Groundwater | place: Rifle, Colorado, United... | reverse complement strand
GGATGTCACTCACCCCCGGGGCGCCGCGGGTCACAAACGGCGGGTTCATGAGCAACACGTCTGCCATGGGCTGCCCCGCGGGGTACTCGAGGAAGTTGCCCGTGGAGATCGACGTCGCGCCCGAGGTCCGGCGGCTGTAGTCGGCAACGTGCGAGTCGAACTCGATGCCGTGGGCCTCGATGGCGCCTTGCTCGAGCGCGTACTTGAGCAGCCGTCCCTCTCCGGACGTCGGGTCAAGCACGCTCTTGCCCTGGACGTCCGCCATGGTCGCCATGCGCCAGGCAACCGGGTGGGGCGTGTTGAACTGCCCGAGGCGGGCCGCCGCCTCCGTCCGGCGGGGCGCCGCCTTTGCCGCCTGCATCCGCTCGAGCTCGGCCAGCCGCTCGCCACCGGTCTTGACCGGCGGACTGTTCGCCGCGCCGGCGGTGCCTTGCAGCGACGCCTCGAACTCGCGCCACTGCCCGTGACGCTTCAGGAACTCCTGGATCTGCCGGAGCTTGCCCGCGTACTCCACCGTGCCGTCCGCGCGGGGGTAGGTCTTCGGCTCGCCGGTGTCGGGGTCGAACCCCCATTCCTTGAGCATCCTTTTTGATGCGTCGTAGTTCCGCCTCTTGTTGGAGCCCAGCCGGTCGGGGTCGGCGGTGCTCATCACGAGGTCCGCCCGGTGGCGCGCGTCGCGCATGATCGCCGTCCACTTCCCCTTGGCGTTCTCGAGCTGGCCCGCCAGCCGCTCGGCGTTTTGGGCCGTGAGCTCGGCCGCCTTTTCCGGCGTCGCCTCCAGCTTGGCAGCCGTCCGCCGCTGGCCAGCCAGTGCCAGGAAGGCCTTGGCGACATGGACGTTGCGGGCCCGGCTTTCGTCGTACTCCGGCGTGCCGTAGGAGCCGACCGGCGCAAGGTCAGCCGAGATCACGGTCTCACCCGTCACCGTCGACAGAAACGCCCCGTCGGTGGTGATGTCCAGCACCACCCCCCGTTCGTCGCCCTGGGGCTCCAGGATGAACCGCGGGAGAGGGCTGTACGTGCCCCCGTGCGGCTTGTTCCACTTGCCGTTGCGGTCGGTGGTCTGGCGCACCACCCGATATCCGTGAGCGGGCTTGTGCTCCACGGACACCTTCATCTGGCCGCGGTAGCCGCGCCCGATCGGGTAGTCGGGGATCGTGTAGGAGTCCACGAACCGCCGCGCGGTGAGGTGCTCCCACAGTGCCGTTGCCGCCGGGCTGGCCGCCACGACCGGCGGCATGGCCCCCACGGGGAGCTGCTCGGCCGCGGTCTCCGCCGCCTGGACCTGGGAACGGTCGGCCTCCATCTCGGCCGCAGCGGCGGCCTTGCGCTCGGGGGCGCCCTTCGCTCGGATCTTGCCTCGCAGGTAGTCGACCGCGGCGCTCTTGAGATTCCATCGCCCGGTCGCGATGCGATCGGCCGTCGTTCGGTCGATCACTCGCCCCCCGCTGGGCATCGGCGCGTCGTGGGGCAGTGTGGCCGCGTCGTTGAGCAGCTTGCGCCAGTCGTTGAGCAGCTTGCGCGCGCGCGGGGCCTTGGCGGCCCCCATGCGTTCAATCTGCCCTTCGAGCATGCCGTATTCTCTCTCGAGCTCGGCATAGAGCTCGTGCGGCTGAGCGGGCCGGGGAACCGGCGCCACGTCCTCGCCGCTCTTGCCAGGCACTGGGATCGGGAGCCCGTAGTTGTAGGTCGCCTCCGAGTGACGGTCCTCGGCGCTGGCCTTCATTTCAACCAGAACGCCGTCGTCGCTCCGATCGCCGTCGTCCGGGTTCCACCGTGCCCACCACGTCTTGCGCCCGCCCGCTTGCCGCACCGGCCGCCAGTCGCCGCGGCCTGGGTGGTCCATGACGGTCCAGGTCCGCGCGCCGTCTCCGTAGGCGGCGGACCGCCGAACGTCCCCGAATGTGAACCGGTCCCCCGGCTTGAGCCCAGCCCAGAACCGCTGAGCCGTCTCCCGCCGCGTGAGCTGCCGCGGGGCGGCGGGGTCTTCGGCTGCCTGTTTTGCCAGCTCGATCACCTCGGTGGCGCGCTTGGCATCCTCGTGGTGCGCTTCCAGCCGGGACCAGTCGCGCTCGGATTCGTGCAGTCGGAGCCGCGGCGCCATCCGCTTCGCCGCCTCGAGCACGACCTGAATCTCACCCGCGGCGTAGAACCCTCGCAGCGCGGCCGCGAGCTTGTCGGCAGCGGCCGCCCGCTGCAGGATCCCCCACTTGCCCGCCAGAGGTGAAAGGGGGTCGGGGTGCCATGCCGCCGCCGCGCGCGCGCCCGCCTCGTCGGCGTCTCGTGACGCGCGCAGGGACTCAGCTTCGAGCGTCTCAGCCCGGGGATCGCCCGCCGGCGCGTCGGCGGCCTTTTGCTGCATCAGCGCCGCGTAGCGGTGCGCCCGGGCCGCTTCTGCGTCGGGATCGTATTCGTCCTCTCGCATCGCCGCGAGGAGCGCCTTTTCCGCGTCGAGGTGCCGGTTTGCCTCGCTCCGATGCGCCAGCGCCCGCTCCGCCGCCGCTTCGCGCGCGCGGTCGACGGCGAGCACCAGCGGCGGGCCGCCCGCCACCGCGCGGCGATCCGGCACGCCCTCACGCTCCGCCCTCCCCGCAATCCGCGCCGCGATCTCGGGGTAGGTCGCCGCCGCCGCCGGCGTAACGTCCTCGCCCTGGGCGAACGCCGACACCACCGCCCCCTCGTGATACGCGGCAGTGGCACGGGCGAAGTCCACGCCATCGCGGATGTCCTGCAGCGGCATGGCGACCGGGCCGCCAAGCCCGGCCGCTCCGGGGAACTCGCGCGCGCGCACCGCCCTCCGGAATTGCTGCAGGCTCATCTGGAAGGGCGGGGTTCCCGGGGGCGCCGGCTCCACCTGCTCCGCCTGCAGCATCTCGATCATGCTGCCGATGTCCGCCGCCGCGCGCCGCGCCTGGAACCGCGCGCTTGACCGCGCGGCGGCGGTAATGCGGTCCGAGGTGGCAGTGGCCAGCGAGCGCCGCACCAGATCGCGGGCCTGCCGGATCGCGTCGGTGTCGCCCGGATGGTCGACCGCCGCCGCCTGCGCATCCTCGGGGATGGGCGGGATCGGCCGCGGGGGGATGGCGGCGCCCGTCGGCTCCGGCGCTGCGGGACGCACCGTGACCGGCTCGGTCGGGGCGGAGCCTCCCTCCGGCATGCGCTCCCAGCCGGGCTCCGACGGGCCGCCCTGGTGACCCTGGCCGGGGGCGGGTTCTGCGGATTCCGCGGGGGCCAGCTCCACCTGCTCGAGCAACTCCTTTACCCGCGAACCGAAAACCCCCGTCACCTCCGAGATCGACCACTTGGATCCGCCCTCGGTGATGATCGACAACCGGTTTTTCTTCTGCACCGTTACCGAGTTGTTCCCCCCGATGCCCACCTTGTCGCCGGGCTTGATCTGGTGGAACGCGCGGACGCGAGCCAGGTCCACGCCTTCCTTGAACGCTTGCCGCCGGGCGGCTGTGCCGCTTTCGATGTCCTCGATCTGGGCCGCCAGTCTCCGCTGCTCCGTCACCGCCGCAACGTGTTCGTGGGCGAGCTTGGTAGTGCGGTTGAACAGCCGCTCCTTGGTTCGCGCGGACCGACTGCGGATCCCTCCGATCTCCATCTCGGGGGTGTAGTTGCCGCTGTGCGCCACCGATGCCGCTTCAGCGCGCGCCGCGCGCGTGTCAGCCGCGGCCTTTGCCGCTTTGAGCTGCGACAGGGTCGAATTGTCCGTTGTCGGCTCCGCCTTGCCGCTGAGCAGCGCCTGGATCTCGCGCTGCAGCGCCGCCAGCGTGCTGTTCAGACGGTCCTTTGCCTCACCAGAGGCATGCGCCGCCTCGCGCCTTTGGCTGCGGCTGGTTCGAGGCGGGTCTTCCAGCGTCATCTGGATCGATCGCGCCGACTTCTGCTCGTAGTCCTCGACGTCCTCGTGCAGCGTCTTGCGCGTCCTGGCGATCTCCGGCGTGTCCGCCGGGTGCCCTACCACGCCCTCCTCTGGCGTCTTGGGCACCGGCGGGAGCCCCAGCCCTGGCAGCGCCACGCGCGCCGCCTCGAACTGCCGCTCCCGCTGCTGCCGGGCCTCCGTCTCCGGCGAGGTCTCCCCCACCCGGAGCCCGCTCCGTGTCCCGGGCCCGTCGCCGTGCCGGGGGCGCTCCGGCTTCGGCTCCTCACCGAACAGCGCCCGCTGCGCCGGGCCAGCGTCCGCCGGCGCCTGCACCGGGGCCCCGATCGCGCGGTGGACCGCCACCTGCTCGTCATAGGTCGCGGCGGTGTAGCGAGGCTTGCCGTCCTCCCGCGGCACGTACTCGAAGATCTGGGCTCCCTGCTCCAGTGGCCCGCCCGCGTCCTGTGCCGCCCGCAGCGCCACGGGCGAAACCCACGTGATCACCGTGTAGCCGTAGCGGTGCAGGTCGGTGGACTTGCCCAACGCGAGCATGCCGCGGGCCTGGATCTCCTTCCGCGTGAGCGCCGGGGGCAATCCGGCCGCGGGGGCGGCTGGCTCCTTTCCAGCCGCCTCGCGCAGAGCGTCCCAGTGCTCGGCCTCGAGCGCGTCGCGCTCCCGGGCCGCGCGCTCCGCCGACGGCAGCCCGTCCAGGAACGTCTGCCAGTCCTCCGGGGCAACGGTCGACTCGATCGGGGTGTAGCTGGCCCGGTCCTCCGGCCGGAGGCGCCCGCCGGGGTAGCCGTCGAGGTAGCTTCCCGCGGCCGCCGCGGCGAAGTGCGCACGCGCCGCGCGCTCGGCCTCGCCCAGGGCGACGGGGGCGAGTGCTCCGGGGGCGCTGCGCTCGGGGGCGGTCCTCTGGCTGCCCTGCCAGGCGAACGCCCCCGGCTCGCGCTCCACATGCTCGGCCACGACGCGCAGCGGCAACCCCCCGGCCGCCAACCCCGCCAGCCGGTCGCTCTCGCCGGCGTACCACCGCCCGTAGCGGTCCAGGGCCAGCGCCGGCGTCCAGCCGCGGCGCCCGTGTGGGAGCTTCTCGCCCACCTGCCGCATGGCCTCTCGCCCGGTCTCGGCCGCGAACATGAGCCAGCCGGGCCCCTGCAACGCCGGCGCCGGCGCCGGCGCCAGGGCCTCGGCCCGGGGGCGGGGGGCTTCCAGCGGCAGAGCCACCTGGTGGGGGTCGGGCCGCCGGGCCGCGGCGCGCTCCTGCCAGTCGTAGGGCCGCCATTCGTAGTTGCCGAGCTGCTCACTCCCGCGGGCCCATCCTCGAGGAGTCGGGCGCCAGCCGCCGCCAGGGGGCGGACGCAGGGCCGGCCGCGGGGCGCGCGCGCGGTGCACCGGGGCGGGGGGCTCATCGCCGAACAGGCTGAGCTGTCCGCGCGCGGCGGGCGGCGCTGCAGCGGCGGGGCGGGGGGTGTCGAAGTCGAAGCCGCCCTGGCTGGCGGCGGGGCGCCGCGGCGCGGCCTTTAGCAGGTCTTCGTCGGGGGCGAGGTAGAGCTTCACGAAGCCCTCCCAGGGGCGCCAGGAAGGACAGGGGGCTGCTCTGCGGGATCGGCTCCGCGGTCGACGTCCAGGTACAGCCGCAGACCGTCAGTGCTGCGAGCCGGGGACGCGGGCGAGCTGGCAGACTCGGCCTCGAGCAACTCGTCGTCCGAAGGGTCGGAAGTGAACCGGGCCCGCGCCGCGCGCGCCTCTATGGCTTTCCAGTCGATCATTGCCGTCAACCCTCCAACTCGTCGCGGATGGCGTCGATCAGGCTAGAGATCCGACGCGACCCCATCTTGGTCAGTTCCCCCTGCGTCGTGCCCTGCAGGCCAAGGGTCGTGAACGTGCCGTAGTCGCTCTCGAACAACTTGCGCACGAGCTTCCAGGCATAGTCGACCTGTTTCAGCGACGCGGGCTGGTCCGGCTGGTCCTGCCGCTGCTGCTCGGCTGCCCGCCGGGACTCCGCGAACTGACGTTCGCGTTCATCGCTCGCCTGGTATCGGGCTGCGCGCATCTTGGCTTCCAGCGGCGCCATGACCTCGCGCGAAGGCATTAGCCATGCCTTCGCCTCCCGGTCCCAGATGCCGCCTGCGGCCTTGATCTCATCCTTGAAGTCGAACGTGTTCGGGGCCGAGAGCACCAGCCCCTGTCTCCGCCGCGCTTCGGCCGTGTCTCCGACCTCGACGTTCCGGCGGTGCTGTTCGCCCGCCTCCTGCCCATGCTTTTCGAGCCAGGCTACCGCATCGGCCGTGTTCACGATCCGCCGCCCCCCGGGCCCACGCACGCCGTTCCACTTGCCCAGGTCCTTGTCGTAGGCGGCCGGCCCACCGATGGCCACGGACCGGGCGCCGGCGGGCTCGATCGGGATGCCGTGCTTCTGCGCCAGGGCAACCGCCCGGTCCACCGCCGACGGTTTCGCCACCCCGGTCTTGGGCTTGGGCTTGGGCCTGACCAGATACTCCAGCGTCCGGGCGATGCCCTTGCCGTAGTAGACGCGCTTGCCGACCACTACCCCGGCCATGCCGCCCTCGCCCACATCGTCGCCGACGTTGAGTGTTTTGATCTGGTCGACCTGGATCTGCGGGTCCTGGTGCTCTGGCGGGATGGGCGCCGCGACAACCCACATTCCCGGCTTGGGCCAATCGTTGCCCAGCGCGTCCGCAGTAACTTCCTTCGTCGCCTCCCACCCCTTGCCCTTCCACGTCCGGACCTTGATCCGCTGGGGCTTTCCTACGTCCGCGACTCCGGGCTCCCCGATAAACCACGCCGCGAAGGCCCCCTCCTTCATGGGGATGCCAGCGGCCCCCATGGTTTCCCCGAACCGCTTGACCACGTCCTCGGTTACCAGCGCGCGGCGAGCCTCCGGCCAGTGCGCCACCAGCTCGCGCGCGCGGTCCACCGTGAGCCCCTTGGGCTTGTCTGGCAGCACCCCGCCGAAGTGCCCGTGGAACTGCTCGGCCTCCGCCTGCAGCCGCTCCTTTTGCTTGGGACTGCCGTGCACGGCCACGGCCGCCAGCTCGCGTTTGAGGCTCGCGCGCTTGGCCTCGATCTTGGGCGCGTGGTGTGCCCGGAGCAGCGTCGAAAGGTCGCGCTTGGGCATCCGAGCCTCCTCGCCCGTCTCGTCGTGCCTGATCGTCACCGCGTCCCCGTCCACGGCAATGACTTCGTAGTGCCCGCCCTCGACCTTGAACTTGCCCCCGACCTGGAACTCGTCGTGGTGCCCCAGCCCTTTCCCGCCGGTCACCTTATAGAAATACCGGTATTTCGGGCGGGGCTTGCCCGTGGGAACCCGCCGGAGGTACTTGTGCGCCTGGCCCTTCTGCAGTGAGGCCTCCCACATGGCCTTCCCTAAAAGCTCGGGCAGCTCGAGCCAGGCCCGGCGCGCCGCCTCCACTTCGCGCGCGGGGTCGATACCGAGCATCATCAGCGGGCCACCGAAGCTGCGCGCCAGCACACCCTGGTCGAACAGGCTGCCCGTCTGGCCGCTGCCCAGTCCCCGCATGCCGAACAGGCCGAGCTGCTCACCGCCGGCAGTGCCGCCCCTGGTGGCAGGGGCCCCTGCGGGCTTGGGCTTGGCGAACGGCTTGCTGCTCACCAGCCCGCCGGCAGTCTTGCGCACGCCCACCTCTTCGATGATCGCGCGCGCCTGCATCGGGCCGTACTTCGCCCGCAGCGTCTTCATGTGGGCGATGAATGCGTCCTCCCCGCCCTCTTTGCCAGCGCGGAAGGCCTCTTTCGCCAGGTCCTGAATCTGGCCGCGCCCCAGCTCCGGGCTCTCTGGCTCCGGGTGGACGTCATCGAACAGGGTGAGCTGGGCGAGCTCGTACTTGCGGGCCGCCTCCGCCGCGTCGTGGGCGGTCTCGCGCGCGCGCTCCTGCAGCGTCGTGATCTCCTCCATGGAGCGGGAGCGCCGGATCTTCGCCTCGAGCGCCGCCTTCACCGCCGGCCAGGCGGCCGCCGTCTTCAGCGTCCGCGGGACCTTGTCGTCGCCGAGGTCGCGCAGCACGCGCCCGACGATCTGATCCGCGCGGTGGATCTCGCGCATGTGCGAAAGAGACTCGGCCTCCTCTGCCGCATGGGCCGCCGTCACGGGCGGAACCTCCTCCACCTCGCCGGGGAGCCCCACCTGGTCGCCGCCGAAGCGCCCGCCGCTCTCCCCCGGATACCAGTAGATGCGGCGCCCGCCGACCAGCTTGTACCAGCCCCCGTGCTTGCTGTTGGGCACCGGGCTCCAGCCAGTGCCGGGGGGGCGCATGCCGGTGGCGGCCTTGACGAGGCGCAAGCGGAAGCCCTTGACGATCTCGGCCCCGCGCATGGCCACGGCCGCCTGCACCAGCCCGCGGACGGTCGGCTCATCCACCTGCGTTATGCCGGCCGCGATCGCCGGATCGCGCAGCGCGATGTCCGCGACGTCCGCCAGCACCTGCCGCACGATCCGCTGCACGGGCACCTGGATCTTTTTTCCCCGGCTCTCGCGCGCGCTGTGCCCCGCGTGCGCGTCCACGGCCATCCGCACAAGCGCGGTGACCCGATCCATCGCAGCGTTCCGACCGCTGGCCTTGAGCAGCGTGGGCAGCTCGCGCCCGGAGACGCTCGCGAACATGGAGCCCTGCGAGTCGGCCTGCTTTTTCGCCTCTGCGGCCTGCTTTTTCGCCTCCTCCGCCTCTTTCTTCGCCGCGTCCTCCCGTGCCTTTTTCGCCTTCGCCCGGGCGGGGCTGATCCCGAACTCGATGTCCATGGCCTCGGCCGGGGTCATCCGCGCGGACTCCATCCCGCCGAACATCCCCACCGATCCGCGTGCGCTGTCCGAAAACCCGTATTCGTCGTGGTCGATCGCAGCCCTGGCCGCCACTCCACGGAACCCTGTGGGCATCTTGTTCGTGCCGCTGTGGAATCGCACGACTCGCAGGAGCATCTTGGCCGTGGGGTCCTTCCCGATCCGTCCCTGCGGGGTTTCAGGGTCGGTGTTCACCTGCTTGAGGTACAGGTCCACCTGCTCTTTCGCCGTGTTTTTCTTGTACATCTCGCGCGCTTCGAGATCGGCCTCCACGGCCAGCCGCAGCGGCTCTCGCAGGTCCCAGCCGTTGTTCTCGGCGATCAGGAACGAGGCGGTGGACATGGCCAGCGACTCGCGCAGGGTCGGGTTCATTCGCTCAAGCACGTCAGCGTCGGGCACCATGCGCGCCGCCAGGATCCGCTCCACCCGCCGCCGACCGTCATCGTTCAGGAGCTTGCCCTCCCCGTTGTTTTCGATCAGCTGGGCCTTGTTGAAGTCGTCGATCACTCCCGCTCGCCTGAGCGCGTTGACGAACTCCTCGCTCCGGGCGCTGTAGAGGAAGTCGCCCAGCCGCTCGTCCGGGTCCATGGTCGCGACCATCGCGTCCGTGACGTCGGCCGTGACGAACTGAGACAGGGCCACGTCCTCGGAGCGGGGGTCCAGCCCCTGCGTGAGCGCCTCGTTCATCCGGCGCCCCAGCAGCCGGAGGTTGGCGTTGTCGGTGCCGGGGTCCGCGTGGACCTTCCGGACGATCATTGGGCGCTTCATCCGCCGGACGTCCGCGGCCTTGAAGCCGAAGGCGTGCGCCTGAGAAGCGAGGTAGGTCTTGAGCGCCTCGCCCGAGTCGGGGTATGCGGCATAGGCCATCTGGACGGCCATGGTCCGCCCGTTGCCCCCCAGCACCACCCCGTCCTGCGTGACGATCGGCGGGCCGTTCACGGCGTCGGGGTTGCTGTTGACCATGATCGCGGGGTCGAGCCCGGACGCGATCCGCTGCACCTTTTCCTGCTCGGCCGAGATCTTGTGATAGCGGCGCTCCTGGACGTGCTCCGGGTAGTCGGGACGCTGGGGGAAGTCCCCGATGGCGTTCGGCTTGTGCGAGGCGATGATATCGTCCGCCTCCAGCAGCACGTACTCGGCCTTGAGGCTCTCGATCCCCTTGCCCGTGGCGCTCCGGAGCTTCACCTCCGTCCGCGCGCCGGTTTTGGGCCCCTTCGCGTCGCCAGCCTTCACCGGGGCCCGCGACACCAGCACATACCCGGTGGGCTGTTTCACCACCGCGTACTCCCGCCCCCCGGGCGACGCGGCCGCCTGGGCCTCCAGTTCCTCGGGCCGCATGGCGAACCCCTCGATCTGCTCGTACTCGCCCTTCGTGAGGTCGGCCATGGTCGCGCGGGGGAGCGCCTTGGGCGCGGGCTTGCCGCTGGCCTTCGCTTCCTTTACCTGGCGGTCGGCCGTGCGCTTGGCGTGGTAGCCCGCGACCATGCGCTTGAGGTCCGCATGCTTGATGTGCACGGTCTTGCCGCTCTCGTCGTGCCGCGCGTGTACGATCCCCCTCTCCTTGTCGTGGTGGAGCACCTCGAGGTGGCCCTCCTGTCCCGCGTGAGCGACCTTCAGCTTCGTTCCCGCGTGCAGCTCGTCATCGACCACGTGGCGCCCGCTGGGGAGGCGGTAGATGTAGCGGTATTTCGGGCGGGGCTTGCCCGTGGGGATCCGCTTCAGGTACTTGTGCGCGCGCGCTTTCTGCAGCCCGTCCCCGCCGCAGCAGTCGCAGCCCATCCCACCGCAGCAGTCGCATTGCCGCTCCATCTCCCCGCCGTTGGCCGGATCGGACTCCTCGATCCACACCAGCTCCGGGGCGTCACCCTCCTGAGGAGCGAGCCAGGAGGGTTCGTCCTCCAACAGCTCTCCGGACTCGCCCTCCTCGAGCACGTCCTCCAGGAGCACCTCCAGGTAGCTGTCTCCGCCCTTGCACAGCACCACCTGGGCCTTCGCGATCACGGCCACGCCCGGCCCGGGCGGGCGCTCCCGCCGACGGGTGCCCCACAGCTCCATGCTCCGGCGGAGCACCTCCTGGCGGGCAACCGGGGCAAGCCGGGCGGCCTTGCTGGCGTCGATCACCGCGGCCCGAACGGCCGCCGGCGACTCGTACGAGGTCCACTGCCGCACCTGGGGCAGCAACTCCGCCCGGGCGGCCTCGGGCAGCCCCTCGACCACCTGTTCCGCCAGCCGCACGGCCGTTTCGCCGGACCCGCGGGTGTACTCGAACGTTCGCGCGAGGTCGGAACCGTCCACGCGCAGCTCAGCGCGACGCGCGCGCTGCAGCAGCGGAGCCAGTCCAGAGTCCAGGGTCGCCATGCTCTCACACTCCCTATGGAGGCCGATACCGTGCGATGTCCGCCGCTCGCGGGGCCCCCTGCACCGGCAGTCCGGACGGGGGTGGGGCGCGAGTGGGTTGCGCCGCGCGTCCACGATATCCCGGCGGGGGGGCGGACACAACGGGCGCCGCCGGCCGCGCGGGCGGCGGGGGGCGGCGCGGGCTGCGATCGTCCGCGTCCGCAAACGTCCACTGCAGCCGACCCATCCGGGCGCCCGAGACGGCGAACCACAGGGCCATGACCACGTCGTCGTGCGGCCCGACGCTCACGACCTGCCCGTTCTGCCAACTCAGCGACTGCAGCTCCCCGCGCAGGTAGTCGGTCACACCGATGGACTTGGCGTCCCCGCGCGGGAGACGGAGCTTTTGGTTTTCCAGGAGCAGCCGCAGAGACGGAACCCCGCGGTCGAGGTCGTGTTTGCCCATGGTCAGCCGCGATGCGGTCTTCCAGGGGTGGGCAGGCATGTTGCCGGCCGTGAAAAACTTCACAACCGGGAGATCGGTTTCCTCTCGCAGTTCGTCGCTGAACACCCGCTGCGCCTGGTTGGCCTCGATAAAGATCTTTTCCGGGTTGTACTTCGCCGCTTCCTCCTGGATCCAGGCAAGCTGGCGCTTCAGGGGCAGCCCCTTGCCCCGGCGGATGTTGACCAGCCAATGCCGGCCCTGGGGGTCGATCGCGATCGTCAGGACCACCGTGAAGTCCGCCCCGGCCTCGGCGGAGAATGCCAGGTCCACGCCGGTGTAGAGGTAGCAGCCACGCTCGAGCCACACCTCCACGGGCAGCCCCAGACGGTAGGGGACGTTGATCGGGCCGTCGAACAGGGCGTCCGGGAACAGACTGGCCTCGTCGGACAGAGGCTCGCACAGGTACTCGCGCGCGAACCGCGTCGGGCTCTGCAGCGCCCGCTTCTTGAGCTTCAGGGCCCGCTTGCTGTACCGCTCCGGGAACAGCACCCTCCCGGTGGCCTTGTCGATCGCGGGGAACTTGTGCACCGCGTAGCTGCCGCCCTCGGCCAAGTAGCCGTAGAGGTCCGAGCGGTGCATGGGCGTGCCGACCACGAGGAGCTGGTGGTCCACGTGCACCATGCCCTCGATCGCGGACAGGAAAAAGTCGATGTGGCGCTCGCGGATCCGCTGGGAGTAGATGTCCAGGTCCGTGAGGATGTCGTCACAGATTACCCAAGCGGGGTGAGCACCGCGGAGGCGCACGCCAAAGCCACGGCACCGGATCACCGAGCCGTTGGCGAGCGTGATCTCGTCCTTGTTCCAGCCGGCGTCCCGGTCCGCCGGCAGAAGATGCGCCAGCCGGGGGTTGCTGAGCAGCTCGGCCGCCACCAGGGCGAGCAGTAGCCGCGCCTGGTCCTTCGAGCCGCCGATCAGGTAGCCCAGCCCCCCCGGGTGAGTCCAGCCGGCGCGCCAGATCGGATAGCCGAGCGAGAAGAAGTGGCTTTTCCCGTGATCGCGCGCGGCGAGAACGACCGCTCGCCGTTCGTCCAGGACGATATCATCCCAGTCCTCGTGATGGCGGCCGCACAAGCTCCGGCCGTTGTAGGGGTGCTCAGCCGGCCCGCGGATGATGGTCGAAAAGAAGTAGCTCAAACTGCCCCGGATCAGGTCGTTCTCGATCTGGGGCCAGATGCGGTCCTCTTCGTCGGCGCAGACGAGATCGATCGCGCCGGCCGCCAGCGGCGCGTCTCCTTGCAGGAGGTCGGAGAACTGGGGGAGTGTGACGCCGCCCGCGACTACCGGCGTTCGGGGGGGCGGCGGTTCCTCCCGGCGCAGGAGCGGGGGCGTGCCAGGGCGCGGAACCGGCCGCTGCTGCATCACAGGTCAGGTCGGCGGGAGAAAGTACAGCGCCTTGCGCGGCCCGCCCTCGCGTGTGGGGTTCTTCCTCGACGTCGGGGTCTCCCGCCAGTCGCGCCCGTGCTCGGCCTCCACCTGCCGCTCGCTCCAGATGATCTTCCGCGCGTGGGGGAAGCGCCCGACGGGGGCCCGACGGGGCGCCAGGTCCAGCTCACTCCCGCAGTCGCGGCAGCTCGGCCGGGGGTCGGCCAGCATCACTTCCAGTTCCTCGGCCCGCACGGCTTCGGGATCGCACGTCGGGCAGTAGTAGTCGTTGAATGCCACCAGCGCCTCCGGGTTCAGTTGGCGCCGTCCGCGCGCAAGGCCAGCGCCAGCCGGCGATTGCCCCGCGTACGTGCGGCCGCGTTGTTGACCGCGTCCAGCGCCCGCTGCCATGGCTTGCGCGGCGCGCGCGAGTGCGAGGCCTGCACGGACAGGGCAACGTCCAGATCTTCGCGGGTCAAGTGCCCGTGCGCGATCAGGTAGTTGCCGAGCACGGCCTCTTGCTCGATTTTGACCACTTCGGCCGCGCGACGAAGGATGTCCCCGTCCACGAGGCACATCTCCCTCAGCACGTCGATCAGTCGCATTTTTACTACCTCCGTCTGCCGCCGCGCAGCTCCTCGCGCAGCAGTTGCAGCACGTTTGTCTGCTCTGCCGCGGACTTCCCCTGCTCCCCCGACAGGCGGAGCAGAGCGTCCTGGAGCGCCGTCAATCGGCGCCATAGCACGATCAGAAGCATAAGCAGGATCGCTGCCACAAGATAGCCCCCACCGGTGGCGATCATCTTGCCCGTGGCTTCGGCGAGCAGGTCATCCATGAGTCACCGTCGGGGCGGAAGTTAGTATTCTGTTCAACTCGCTCTCGTGCCCCTTCCTCGCACACTACCCGCCGACGGCCGATTTTCCCAGTCCCTCTGTTGCGACGTACGACAGAAACTCGTTCCAGTGTTGGGAAAATCCCCCAGAAAGCCCCTGTGCCGTCTGCCACCTCTGGACGGCCGCGAGCGTCTTGGGTCCGCACTGGCCATCCGGTTTGAGCGGTTCACCGCAAAACACACTGAGCGCCAACTGCACGAACAGTGCGCAGTTCTTCGTCTGGGGCCGCCAGCCCGCCGGGCGGGTGTCGTCCACGTGAAAGTGTCCGCGGTGCTTCGCGTTGTACCAGTAGCCGAGCACCACCCCGAAGCCTGCCTGGCGGAGCGTCGCCTCGACTCCGAGATAGCGCCGGACGTCCTTGGGGGCGTTCCCGGTGACCATGGGCTTGCCCTCGGCCCACCAGACGGAGTCGATGTCGAAGGCGTGCCCTTCCCGGTGGGAGTCCCGGATGATCCGGCCCTTCTTGTCGTAGCGTACCGGCCGGTTGACCGTGAACCCGGCCGTCACGACCGCGATCGGGGGGCCAGCGACCTGCGACAAGAACTCGATCCACCGCTCGCACATCGCGTGAAAGGCCGGCAGCGCCCACACGCGGCGGGGCCCGCGGCCGAATGTCCCGTACTCGGGCCGACTGTAGCGAAGGTCAGCCGGGCCCAACTTGCTGAAGTGCACGAAGTCTGGCATGGGCCCACATTGCCACAGTCGGCCGGCGCGCTGCAATGCTTGTTGCCAGGCGCGCTTTGCGGTAGACTGTCGGACTCAGTGCAGTTGATCGGCCGGCTCCCCCGGGGATGGTCCTCGGGGGGGCGTCTTCTACTCCGACGGGCGAGACGCGAGCCGGTCGAAGTAGAGCACCCGCGCCCATCGGTTGAGCGCGTCGAGGATGATCTCCTCGACCGCCTGGTGCGGATCGGCGATCCCGGTCACCTCGCACGCGATGCCGACAAGCTCTGCGCGCAGCAGCACCGGCTGGTCCCGGTACTCGGCCCGCGCCAGGCGCTTGACCCGCGCGCGCAGCCCGGCCTCGGTCAGAGGGACCCGCCGCTTCTTCCTCATCGATCGTCCCGCTCGTTCATGCTCCAGCCGCTGTCGCGCAGATCCGCCTCGAGCTGGTCGAGCTGCGCCAGCACTGCCCGGTGGGCGCGGTGGGCGCGGATCTTCCGTTCCGGGGGTTTGACCTGGATAACCGGCCCGACCTTCCGCACGGGGTAGCCGGCAGCGCGGAGCTGGCGCGCGAGCTCGCCCGCGGGCACATCCTCCGCCGCCGGTCCCACCACGTACAGGTCCCCGCCGCGGTCCTCTATCCACGCGCCACAGGGCAGCGTCGGCCGATTAGCCATGGTCCTCTGCTCCTTGAAGAGTCGCGCGCCGACTCTTCACGCGTCGATAGATCCCTCGCGCGGGCCGGTCGACCTCCCCGGCCGCCCACAGGTGGGCCAGGACCTGCCCGGCGTAGCGGGTTGACACCTTGGCCCGCCGCGCGATCTCCCTGAGCGCGCGGCCGTCCTCCCCGTCCAGGGCGCCGACGATCGCGGCCGTGGCGCCCCTGTGGCGCTCTGCCGGCGGTCGAGCGGGGTCGACCTTCAGCCCGGTTGCCGCGGCGATCAGGCCGGAGGCCACCTGCCCGACCGTGACACCGGCGGCCCCTGCGATCTTCGCCGCCCACTTCCATTGCGCGACACCCACCAGGAGCTGCTGCTTCTCCGTGGGCTCGTCGACGATCGGGAGCGGCCGGTCCTTCCGCTCCATGGCCTCGTCCGCCCACAACCTCCACAGCCCGGACATGCTCATCCGCCGCTTGGCCGCGGCCTTGCCCAGCGCCTTACGCGCGCGGGCGGCCATCCGGATATTCACCTGCGTCTTCGCCTGCTTCATGTGCCCTGCCTTTGCCATGTGGCCCACTTTACACCATCCCCGACAACTTCACACCCCGCGGGCGCCCCCATCGCCACGGCCACCGCCGCTGTCTCGGTGGCCGTGGCGCCCCAGACGGCGACCACCGCCACCCGGTTGCGCCACGCGCGCGCTCCGGCCAGTCGCATGCGCGCGGCGCGGGACAGTTGGTTGCTCATGCGACCTCCAGTCCGGGCCAGCCGGCGGGCAATTCCGAATGGGTGCGGCCGTCCAGAGTGCGGCCCGACCGCGGCCCCAGCGACTTCAGCCAGAAGGGCACGCCCCCCGCGGCTGCCGCGTCGCGGATCCTGCGATACCAGTCCAGCTCGGTGCCCCGGACCTCATGGCCCTTCGGGGCTCCGGCGACGATCCATGATGGGCCACCGTCTGTGGCGCCGTTTGGGTCCAGGCTGCCGCCACAGGGGCAGCGCCCCTGGCTCGTCTCTTCGCCCTCTCCCAGCTCGTCTCCGCACCTCTGGCACACGTACAGGGGAACAGGCAGCGACTTCGGCCAGGGCCTCGGCGACGGGGGCAAGAAGGGGCTCGTGGTGCCAGCCCCAGCGCCAGCCCAGCGCCTCGAGCTCCAGCGCGGCGGGGGTCCGCTCTTTGACCTCGTCAAGGTCGGAGGCGCTGATGAGGATCAGGAGGTTCGGCGGGGGCCATGGCACGGGCGGGATCACTCCGTGGTCGGTCTCGCGGTAGCAGCACTCGGCCGCGTACCCAGCCGGGCGTCCGGTCGTCTCCATCCACCGCGCCCACCCCACCAGCCCGCCCGGGTCCGAGGTGAGCAGCCCGATCCCGTGGTCCGGCCGGGCCAGGGCCCCACCCGCGCACGCGGCCAGGTACTCGGGGTGCAGGCGGGCCACGGCCGACGGCTCGCCGTTGATCCACCAGAGGCGCTGCGACTTCCGCATCCGGAGGATCTGCGCCAGCCGGTCCGGGTGCAGAACTACCTCGTACGACGGGATGAGCGTGCCGTCCGGGCGGCGGCCGTGGATCGTGGCCCCGAGGATCCCCCGGAGCATGCCCTCGAGCCAGCATGCACGGCAGCCGGGGCTGCGTTGGGCGCGCGGAATCGCGTGCGTCGGGCAGCCGGTATACGGGGAAAGGTTCTCCGTGCCCCAGTCGCCGGGGTCTCGTTCGCGGGTCATGGCCAGCACTCGCCGAGCAGCGCGACGATCAGCGTCACCAGGGCCGCCACGTCCTCGTGTACTGGCACAGGGGTGTCGAACAGCAGCCGGCCGTCGGCGCCGGTCTTGAAGCCGGAGCCCAGCCCCGGAACCGCGATCGCGAACACGAAGTCCGCCCACGCGGCCGCGAGCGGCATCCCCCGGTGCGGGGGGAGCATCGGCACGATCGCGTCGTGGAACTCGAGCTGCGCTTCCCACAGCTCATCCGGGGCGCGGGTGTTCGCCGCCGCGAACACCAGGGCCAGCCAGTGGAACACCGTCGCGGGCGCGTGGGCCACCTCGGGGAACTCCATGCGCAGCACCGCGTCGTCCACCGGGCCTTCGTCGAGGTCGGGCGGCTCGATCACCCCGCTCGCCTGCTCCATGGCCGCGCGCCCGGGGGGCAGCACCTGGACCAGGGCCAGCGCCCCGGGGGCCCTCTCCCCGGCGAACCCGTCCGGCCACAGGTCCGGGGGCCAGCTCTCGCCCTCCGGCACCGCCGCGGGGTGGGTGGGGTCCAGGAGGTCCACAATTACCAGGCTCTCACCCTCCGGCCCCCACAGCCGGTAGGCGATGGCATCCCGGGTTCCGCTCGCGATCTCGGCCTTCATTCTCTCCCTCGTGGGCTTCCGTCGCCCCCCCATCACGACGGATTATAGCAGACCGCGCTTTAATGTCAAGGGGCCGTAAGCCCAAGGTAGGGCTGCCGGACGTTGCGCAGTAGCGTGTCCAGGTACTTGCCGGCGATCTCGATACCGATCCACCGGTGCCCCAGTCGCTCGGCCGCGGCGGCCGTTGTGCCAGCCCCCATGAACGGGTCCAGGACCACGCACCGCTCAGGCGGAGAGTCCGCGCCACACGGGCAGGGGATCCAGCCCTCGTGCACCAGGTGCAGCCGCCCACGGTATCCACGTCCCTGCGGTCGGGCCCGGTCGCGCGTCCGGCGTTCGCTCGCGAGCACCTCGGTCAACCGCCCGTCCGACTGGGGCTGGCGCTCGGCCCGCGTCTGACGGCGCAGCGGGGTTCCGCAGCGCGCGCAACATCCGCCGGCGCTGACGGTCGCCGACAGACACCGGTGAGCCAGCTCGAGCGGGAAGGTCGCGGGGTGCTCCCCCGTGCTGTGCGCAACCGGAAGCGTCCACACCGAATGGTGCGCGCGCGCCTCGCGCGCGGCCAAGTGATCCCAGAAGTAGTCACCTTGGTGGCGCGTCAAAAGAAACACGTACTCATGCCGCGTCATCGGCCGGTTCCGGACGCTTTCCGGGCGCGCGTTCGACTTGCTCCACACGACCGCCTGCCGCAGCACCCATCCGCGATCCTGCAGGGCCAGGGCCACACGCCACGGCACACCCGCCAGGTTCCCGGGCGGGACTCCGCACCGGGCCAGCCGGTTTGGCTGGCACCAGCCGCGCAAGGACGGGGCCGTCCAGTCGTCCCATGCGGCCCCCTGTTTCCCGCCTCCGGCCTTGCGCGCGCCGCCGGCGCCGGTGGCGTAGGTGTCGCCCAGCACCAGCCACATCGCGCCGTCCGGACGAAGTACCCACCTGATCTCGCTCAGGATGTCCACCAGGCGGCTCACGTACTCCTGAACTGTCGGCTCTCGGCCGAGCTGGCCGGGCTCGTCGCCGTAGCAGCGTTGCCCCCAGTACGGCGGGCTCGTCACGATGCAATGCGCGGTCGCCGGGCGCAGCGTGTGAATCACGCTCAGGGCGTCGCCGTGGTAGAGGGTGCCGGTCGCGTCCTGCCAGAAGGGGGCGGGGAAAAGCATGCCCGATTATTGCAGAGCGTGCTTTAATGTCAAGGCCGGCGGCGGCGGAAGTGCAGACCATGCCGGCGCACCGTCCGCCGGGCGGGGCGCGTGGCGCAGAGGCGCGAGACGCGCGGTCGCGGGGCCTGGAGCCGCACGCCAGCGGGGAGCACCGGCCGCGCCGGGGCCAAGCCGTGCGAGCCACGCTTGCATCGCCGGCCAGCTCTCCCAGTTGCCCACGGTCTGCCAGCGGAGCGCGCGCACGGCCGTGGTGATGCGCGCGGGCCGCCAGTCCGCATGGCACGTGCCGCCGATCCGAACCAGCGTGACGGTTGATGCGCTGGTGGCGCAGTAGTCGGCTTGGGTTGCGGTGGGCGAGTAGGCGCAGATCACGGGCAGCTAGATGCCGTAGCCGAAGTCGGTCCCGAGGCTCAGGCCGAGGATCGGACGGGCGGCGCTGTCCTGCGCCTGCGTGCAGGTGGCATCGCCGGTGCGGTTGAGCGTGAGGTTGCAGATACGGACCCACTTGTTGCCCGCGCCGACGGCCGCCTGGATCGCCGCGGCGGTCGGGGGCAGCTGCGCGCCGGTCGCGGCGGCCGCGCCCTTGACGACCACCATGGACACGGTCCCGGTGACGTTCTTCGCCACGATCGCCGCGACGGCCGAGTAGCCGGAGACCAGTCCGGTGTACAGCGAGCCGCTGTGGACGTCATAGTCGGCCTGGGCATCGTAATGCTTGGTCACGCCGTCGACGGTCACGAAGCCCTGCCCGAGGTTGACGTTCCAGTCGGTGTTCCCGACGCCAGCCCCCTGCGTCGAGGCGCTGGTGGGGGTGGACGGCAGGATCCCTTCCACGCGGTTGCGGTTGGCGTGCCGGAGCTGCGCCATCGCCAGCATGATCCGCTGGGCCTCGCTCAGCACGTCCTGGGGGTTGTAGTCGCGGTTGGTGGCCGCTTCGTTGCTGCAATGATCACTCATGTGGACCGCTCCTCTGTGACGTTAACGCCGCGCGGCCCGGCCGCGCCAACTTCGTGCAGGTGTAGCCTACTGCGGGGGGGCGGGGGGAGTCAACAAGCCCGGAGTTTCGCCACTGGCGTCCTCGGCGGGGGGCCCCAGCGCCGGATCGAAGTCCGGCGGGTTCCACCGTCCCTCTTTCCAGTCGACCAGGGCGGCCAGCCCGCGGTCGATCACGTCGGCCGCGAGCGTCACGGCCACGGGCAGCGGTAGCGGCAGCCACTGCCCCCAGTCCTCGCCCGCCAGCCACAGCAGAAACGCGCGGTCGGCCGCCAGCGACTGCGAGAACGGCACGGTCGCCGAGACAAACCGGGCGGCGCCGGTGAAGGCTGCCGCGCACCGCTCCGGGTCTTCGAGCGCCAGGGCGCTGCGACAGACGGTCGGGCGGACGGCGTAGACGGCGCACCGGTCCTGGACCAGGAGCGGACACGGGCGCTGTTGCCGCCACCACCACCGCGCCAGGCCCGCTTCGCCGGTGCTGCGCACGGCCGCCGTGGGGTCCGGCAGCATGCGCCCCCACAGCTCCCGCGCCTGCTCGCCGATCACCTCCAGCACCGGGCCGAGGCTCTGATCGGCGACGTCCTCGAGAATCTCAATCGCCTCCCACAGGGACACCAGGGCGAGCTGGCGGCAGCAGTGGGGGGCGCTGCAGGTCGGGCACGTGGGCCTCGTGCCCGTGCGTTTGAGCTGCCGCTCCCAGCGCCGGATCCCGGCCCGGGTCAGCCGCCCCAGATGCTGCACGCTGGCGGCGAGCTCCGCGCGCGTCCGGATGGGCGCGGGTTTGGGCTCCGGGTGGGGCTCCGTGGGCGCGGGCCGCACCACCTCGCCCCCGCACGTGCACAGCAGCACGCCGTTGGTGCGCCGCGCCACCTCTGGCGAGTCACATTCGCAGCGGCGCACCGCGCCGATTACAGCCTCTCCCGCGCCGTCAACGGGGGTCGATTCAAGCGTTCCCATGGGGGTTCTCCTCTGCGGGGTCTATCCCGCGCGCAGTCGTAGCAGTGCCTGCCCGACGTTGTCGGCGTCGAGGTCGATCCCGATGGCCCGGTGTCCGCGGCGGTGGGCAACGATCGGTATCGAGCCGACCCCCATGAACGGGTCCAGGACCGACGCTCCCGCCGGCGCGTGCCGCTGGAGCAGCCGCTCGATCAGCCATTCGGGCTTTTGCGTCGGATGGTCCATCCGCTCGTTCCCGCCACAGATCGGGCCCTCGACGAAGTTATGCGCCTCCGGCGCGCCGGCGTTATCGAACGGCGCGAAGTAGTACCCGTCCCCCCGGGTGAGCCAGCAGATCGCCTCGCACGAGCTGAGGTAGGTCGGCCGGTGGGCCACCCCGGGGTTGGACTTGTGCCAGACGATCACGCCCCTCCAGGTCAGTCCCTGGGCGGTTCCGATGAACTCGATTTCCTGCACCCGCTCGAACGGGGCGAAGATCAGGGCCGTCCCGCCGTCCTTGACCAACGCGGCCGCCTGCACCAGCCAGGCGGCGTCGAACGTGTCCCAGTCGCCGAAGTTCGTGTCGATGTCCTTGCGCGCCACGTGCTGGATCAGGCTGGACGGCCGTCCATAGGGTGGGTCCGTGAACAGCAGGTCCACCGGTTCGAGCGTGGGCAGGACCTGGCGGGAGTCCCCGACGCGGAGCCAGGCCCTGGCGGACTGCTCGGGCTCGGCCTCCGGCGCGTTGGCCGCCGCGCGCGTGGCCAGCCGGGTGAGCCGTCGCTCCTTGCGCACCTGCCGCACCACCTCCTTGACCCGCCGGTTGCGCTCCCCCCGCGATGAGGCCTCGCGCACGTGGTCCCGCTGGCCCTGGGGAGCCGCCGCCACCTGGAGCAACTCCTTGACCTTGGTTTCGCCGCAGCCGAGCTGGCGGGCGGCCACGGCGGTAAACCGCTCGGCCCCGCCCTCGGGCTTGTGCGCCGTCTGCTCGTCATGCCCGCCGCCGTGAGCCCCGTGGCGGGCCTCCGGGTGCTCGGACTCGTACAGCGACTTCAGCCGCGCCAGGCCCTCTGCCAGCTCGAGCTCGTCGAGGTCCCGGCGGTGGACGTTCTCGGCCAGCTGCAGCCGAACGGCATCCTCCTCGGAAAGCCCCTCCAGCGCATCCAGGATCTCCACCCGCACCTGCACGCCCGCAAGCGCACACGCGGCGATACGGCGGGCACCGGCGATGAGCTCGATCTCACCGTCGGCCGTCACCCGGCACAGAATCGGGTGAATCTGCCCCTGCTCCCGAATTGACCGCGACAGCTCCGTCACGTTGCCCGGCGCGCTCCTCGCCCTCCACCCCAGCGATATCTCCCCCGGGTCCATCCTCCAGACCTTCGTGCTCTCCTGCCAGCGTTTCGTCATGGATCCCAAGCTCCAGGTGCCGCGCGCGGCGGCGCGCCTGCACCAGCGTTCGTGCGATCATGCGGCGTTCGTCGGCCGCGAAAATCTCAACCTGTCCGGCCTCCGCATCGGCTGCCTCTCCGATCTGGGCCTCCATCTCCGTGAGCGCGGCCTTGCGCTGCGCCTCCAGCAGCCGCTCCACCTGCACCAGCGCGCGGGCCACGCCCTCGAACGACTTGGGCGGTACCGGCCACTCCATGCCCTCCGGGCCCTGGATCGGCCGGAGCAGTTGCAGCATGTGCCCCCGCACCTCGACCAGGTCGGCAATCACCGCCCCCCGCTGCAGCAGCAGTTGTTGCCGGGCATTTCCCAGCCATGCTGCCTGGACCCCCTTCCAGAAGCTTTGCCGTCGGAGCGCCCATCCGTGCTCGCGCGCGTGGTCGAGGAACTCCTCACGACTCATCGTCGAGGCCGCCCACTGCGCGTACCAGTAGTCGAGCGACCTCCGGCGGGAGTCCGAGACGTACATCGCCTCCGCCCGCAGCAAGACCATTTCTCGGCCGGGGTTCATCCCTGCCCCATCACGGCCGCCGCGGCGGTCCGGAGCAGCAGCGCCTCGAGCCGGTCGCGGTGCTCCTGATACTCGGCCCTGCCGATGTACCCGCTCACGACCAGGCCGATCAGGGCGCCGAGCGCGCGGCCGTAGCTCACGAGCAGCACCCGCTCCCACTGGCGATAAACCGGGCCCTGGACGCTCACGGTTGGACAGCCCAAGGTCAGCAATCGAGCCACCCGATCAACCCAGTCCGCCGCGTAGGCGCGGCGCTCCTCGGGCGTCACCAGCGCCGGGGGATTGGCGGCGATCTCCGCCTCCTCTTCCGACCGCGGGGCGATCTTGCCCACCGCCACCAGGGCCAGCCACACCCCCTGCAGCGTGCCGACCTCGATGAACAGGCGCCGGCCGTGGCGACGCTGCTCCGCCAGCCCAGCAATCAGCCCGGGGTCCTCCTGCACGCGCTGTGCAACGCGGTGGAGCCACGATTCGGCGTAACGGTTGAACTCCTCCGGCGTGGTCAGCCGGGGGAGCGCGTCCGCAGGGTTCATGACTTGATGATCGGTTGCGCTCATGCGGGCCTCGCTTTGCTGCGCACTTCCAGTTCATCCACCAGATCGCTCATGGCGACCGTCATCCGCCGAAGATCAACATCGGGTTCCGGCGGATCCCCGCCACCGACCATCTCGTGAGGCCAGCCACAGTCCAGGAGCGACTGCAACGCTGCCGCGGCAGTCTGCGCCGCCCGCCTCTTGGCTTCTCGCTTCGTCATGCCTGCACGATGCCCTCTTGCTGCAAGCCCTGCAGCCCCTCAGCCGCGGCGGGGTACTCCCGCGCGGGAGACCGACGGAGTTGCCACCGAAACTGCCGGCCGTCGCGCTCGGCCGTGCACCGGAAGAACGCCTGCAGCAGGGTCTTGGGCAACCAGGTCGCACCGATGTCCTTCGTCACGTCCCGCGCGTCCGCCAGCGTGCACCATCCCCCGCGCTCGATCGCCCGGGTTTCCAGCCGGCAGGCTGCGATCTGCCACGGTCCGATCGTCGACGGGCTCGGTACACCCGCGCGGAGGTTCGGCACGAACGGCGGTAGCCACAGCCCGCTCCGGGGCCGCCAGTGGTAGTACCGCCAGTCGATCGCCTCGCTCATGCGGAGCGTGGCCGGGCAGAGCTGCCAGTCGTGCATTGGCAGCCATTCGCTGAATACCTTGCCCCGCCGCGCGCGCCTGCCTGTCCATTCCGGGTCGCGCCAGAGCACCAAAACGCGAAGGTGGCGGGCGAGCGTGCCAACCTCCGTCCGCAGTTCCCGCTGCACCGGCTCGGTTCGCCCGGGCCAGCGGTGGACCAGCACCGCCCGATACTGGGGCCCGACCTTTGGCTGCTCCGGCCGTCCGTGAATGCCCCCCATCGGCGGCAACGTCTGGAGCACCACCGGCACGCCACCGCGCAGCTTGGCCTGCACCCCCACCTGGACGCCCCCGCGCACGAGCAGCAGATCCCAGCCGTGCTGCTCCGGGTAGCACGCCCACCCATCGGCGGTCGCGTCCGTGCGAAAGGCATCACACAGGTCGGCCTCACTCACGATTTCGCGTTCAGCGTCCATTGCCTCTCCCCGTTCATTCGGCGAGTAGCCGCCTGGCCGCGCAGCACCAGCAGCGTGAGCAGCGAAAGCAACACCGGCCGTTTGAGCCCGCTTGCCGCCTCCAGCCGCCCCAGATCGAACCACCGCCGACACCAGCCGCGTTGCAGCTCGGCGAAGGCCTGCAGCAGCGCCTGCACCGGCGGCTCGAGCGCGGTCAGCATGGCCTGGCTCTGCCCCGTCACGATGCCAGGCCCGTCCCAGCCGCCCGGTGACGCGGGCAGAACGCGATGCTGTAGCCGGGTTGCAGGGGGTCGTCCCGCAGCGACCAGCCCACCCGCAGCACCCCGCGGAACCCCGCCGGCGTCCGCTCGGTGCTGCGCTTGGAACCGCAGATGCAGCAGCGGACCACGAGGTAGTCGGAGACCATGGCCCCTTGATGCGTGGCGGTGTTCATCGTGCGGGCCTGCAGGCGGGGCAGCTGCCCGACCGATCGTCCAGGCCGATGCCGCACGCGGGGCACGGCTTCTGGACGCGCACGCCCACGGGGATCGCCTCCGCTCGAACCAGCGGCCAGCGGGCCACCACTTCGGCCCTCGTCGCCACCGACGGGCAGATCAGAGCCGGGCGCCCCACACCCGTCCGGACGTCTCCCAGGCCTTCCAGGTCATCCCTCACGATGCCGATCACGGGCATGGCGCCCATGTCCAGCTCCGTCTGGCGCAAACGCACCCAGTAGGACGCCAGCGCCCACGCCTGCAGGCCCTTGATCGCCAGCACATTGCGAATGCTGCGATAGTTCGCCAGCACCTCCCCGCAGGGCTCCGGGGCGAGCGTGCCGCGGCAGTAGGTCGCCGCCAGGCGGTCCAGTAGCATCGTCCCGGTCAGGTCCTCCGCCCCAAACCGGCCCATGGGGATCGCCTCCTCGCCATCCCACACGCCTCGGGGCTCACCCTCAGCCGTCCAGAGGCGTGCTACCCATCGCCCGCGGTAGGTCCGGACGGCCCCGTCCGCAGATCCGCGCCAGAATCGGGCGGAGCATCCCAGCACGGTTCCCTTGTGGTCCGGGCTGGGCAGGGGCAGGTCCGTCCACCAGCGAGGGGACTCCTCAGCCGGGGCCCGGCGAGACGCCGCGGACAGTCCGCCGGTCAGAATGCCGCAGCCGCGAAAATCAAAGCTCCGTGTATCGGCCATCGTCACAGCCTCACCACCTTGCCCCGGGCGCTGCGTGTGCGAGCCAGCAGCCGCCCGTCGCATGTGGACTCGAAATCCTCGGCGTTGGTCGTGACGAGCGAGTCCAGCCCATCCTCGAACCGCTGCAGCAGCAGCTCCTCGACCGATGCGCGCTTCTCGGCCGGCTCGAAGCCGAAGTCGTCGACCACCAGCAGCGGCGCCCGCCGTTCGGGAGCGCCCGCCGCCTCCCACGCCGCCCGATGGCACCACTCGTACGACCGGACGAACCTCCCGGGCGAAAGCGAGACCGGCCGGCCGGCTTGCTGCAGGCGCTCCAGTCGCAGGCGCTCCTGCCACAGCCCGTTGGCGGCGGCGAAGGTCTTACCCACCTGGAACCCCCCCACGATAACCCACAGCCCGCCCAAGCTGCTGCGTCCGCGCAACAGGCTCTGCACGACCTTGCACCACGCGCGCGCCGGGTCGACCTTGCCAGCGACCAGCAGCTTGACCACCCCGCCGGGGATGCCAGCCTTGAGCGCCCATTGCTCGCGCGTGGCAGCCCGGCGGCGCTGCAGGTCCGCCACTTCAGCCGCCTTGAACCGTCGAACCTCCGCCTCAACCTCCGGGCTGGGTTCCGGCACCGGAAACGCGTGGGCCCGGTGGATGTCCGCGCGCGGATTGCTCCCATCTGGGCGCAGCCCCAGGTCCCGCCGAACGATTCTAAGACTGCTGCTCATCGGCTTTTGCCTTTTCCGCTGCCTCGGCCTCGCGCAGAAAGTCCTCCACGCTGATCGCCGTCGACTTGCCGTCGCCGCCCGCCATCGGACAGGTCACCCCGCCCTTGCGCGGCCGTTGTGGGCGCTTGCTGTTTGCGTGCTGCTTTTCCAGGTCGGCGAAGTGGTGCCAGAACTTTTCAGGGGTGGTCAGGGCCAGCCGCCAGTGATGCCCGTTCGTCCAGGGCGCCGACTCGCGGAATGCCCATGTCGCGATCTGGGCCGCACGCTTCAGGTCCGTCCCTGCACGCCGGCGGCACTCCGCCAGCCGGGTTGACTCCCCGAAGTCGAACGCGCGCCCTCCGGCCTCCGTGATGAGCTGCTGAAGCACGCGGGCGAACACGAGCGCCTCGGCCCCAGGAGCAGCCGGGGCAGGCGCTGGTGTCAGCTCTGCCGGTGGTACTGCCACTGCCGCTGCTACTCCCAGGATCGGGCGGGCGCCCACGGGGGAGTATTCCTGTTCCTGTTCCTGTTCCTGATTAGGCGAAGGATGGGCGCAGGCTTCCGCGAAGGCTTTGGCGAAGGCTTCACCTAAGCCTTCCGTAAAGGCTTTAAGTGCGTGGTACGCTTCGACTTTCAAGGCACACTCTGGGACGTTATCCCAGTGGTCTCGCCACGATCGGACGACGTTCGGAGACTCGGGGCGGTTGTACTTTTTGGCCTGCGGGAGCCACACCAGGCGGGCCTCCCAGTCGACCTTCACCATACCTCTCCCGGACCCTTCCCGAAAGCCTTCCCGAAAGCCTTCCCGAAAGGCTTCCAGCGACTGCCCGACGGCCTCGGCCAGAGCCGCCTCACCGATGCAGACCAGCCCGGGCAGGCTGGTGGACTCGGGGCATGTCAGCAGGTACGTCCAGATGCGTTGCGCGTCGACCACGTCGGGCCCCGCATGCGGGAGCGCGCGGAACCTCGCGTCCCCCCACATGCGCTGATCCACGCGACGATATCGGGCCACGGCGCTAGGCCTCGACCAGGGAGAGGAACCCCGCCTGGCATGCCGGTGGAGCGTCGACAGAAATCAAAGCGCCGGCAGCCAGTTGGGGGGTGGGGATGCTCACGGGGTACGCTCCAATCGCTTGCAAACTGTGAAAGCCACTTTAGCGGCAGCGCCGCGGCCACTGCAACAGAAAAGTGTCGACCGGTGGAAAAAATAAGAGTGCGTTATTCCGCGCACTTGCGCGCGCAAACCATGAGAACAGCTATCGCCCACAGAGCGAGCAGCGGCGCAAGCGCATAGATCCCTGCTATCGCGTGATCCCTCCGGGAACGTCGCTGCTCAGGGCGCGCGGCGGCGGTGGATGGCAGGGACTCCGGTGCGGCCGTACCCGCGCAGAGGCAGGCCTCGAGCGCCTGGACCGCGCGCCGGCGGCGGGGGGGCGTCTGGATCTGACCGGAGATCGTCTGGCGCGCGCGGCGCGCCTTGCTCAGGGTCAGGCGCTTCCGCCGGGCCCCCCGAACGACCTTCACCGGCCGGCGCCCGCCTTGAGCGCCTCGGCCAGGGCGAACACCATTTCCCCGGCGGCTGACAGAAGGTCGGGGATGGTCGCCAGCGGCAGCTGGCCGGTCTCGGCCAGCGCGCGCACCTCGGCCAGGTCGACCAGCACGGCCGCCGCGCGCATGGTCGGGTCGCGCCGCTTGAGCGAGAAGGCCGGCGAAGGCGGCCCCCCGACCGTTGGAGCCACCCCGGCGGCCGGCCCGACCACTGGGACCACAGGGGCAGGGGAGGGCACCACGGGCACCACAGGCGCCGCCGCGGCAGCCTGCGCTGTCCGGATCTGCTGCTGCGTGGGCAGGGACTGGATCACTGCCATCCGCTCCTGCTGGATGCTGGGGTCGAAGTCGCCACCCCAGCCTTCGGACGTTGCCATGAGAATCCTCCGCATTGTCAGCTTTGCAAACTGCGTTAGTGCGGCAAGTATCCGTCGGGGCATTTCTCACCGCTATCAACGGGTTGCGCCGTTGAAAATGGAAGCGTTTCAACCGCCCCGACGATTGCCGTCGGGGCGCCCTCGCGGTCGCAAACGAAAGCGGCCGTGGTCACGAGCGCGCCGCCGGTCATCCCGATCTGGACGGCGATAGCGCGCGTTGCGGGCCGGCCACAAACGGCGCACCGCTCGTGACCGGTGATCAGGAGAGTTTCCGCCGCCATGGGGGGCTGTGCAGGGCGCTACAGGCCGGCGGTGGCGGTGGCCTTGTCGGCCGCCTCGGCCGTCTTGAGGTGGGCGGTCAGCTCGGCGATGTACCGCTCGCTGCTGGCGATCACCTCCGCCGACGTGACCGACTGCTTGCTCAGGCCGGAGATCAGCTCCGCCGCTCCCTGGATCAGCCCGCCGAGCGCGGCGCCGGCAAGGGACAGAAGTTGCGATTTGTCCATGGGTTCAACTCTCCTTCAGTCCGAACTGTTCGAGAATGCCGGCCTCACGCACCAGCTGGTAGGCCGTGGCGAGCGCACTCACGACCCGCACGGCAATGGCCTGGATATCGTCCTCCTCTCCCAGTGTCGAGAGCGTGGCGGCCGTGGCAGCGCCCGCATGGACGGTCTTGATCGCAGCGACGAACCCCCGGCGGCCCTTCGTGCAGGCGCCCGCCTCAACGCACGCCAGCGCCGCGGCCTTGGCCGTCTCGGCACAGGTGGGGCCCCCGGCCGCCTCGCAGTCATCGCGCATCTGGAGCGCGCGAAGGTTGCAGGCGCCCGCCTCCGTCTGACACTGCAGGTCGAAGGCGGGCAGGGCAGTCGAACTCAGCCCGTGGGCCGCCTCGTTCGCCTGGTGGATGCGTTGGAGCGCCCCGCCGCCGCAACCGGCGACCACCAGGGCGAGGAGCAGGACGAACATGATCTTGTGCATGACGAGATTCCTCCGTGTAGGTTGGCGCCAGCCTATCACGGGGGCGGTGAAGTCGTAAAGCGGGGCGTGCGAGGTTAGAACAGGGTGAGCTGGACGGGGTTGTCGTCGGGGAGCACCTCCAGCCACAGAAGCCCGGGCACGGCACAACCCTTCTCGACGCACCAGGCGTCGAGAAGCCAGCGCAGGGACTGCTCATCGTACCACCCAAGGATCGCCAGTCCGCCGGGACCGTCGCACGCAAGGTGGATGTGGGGGGCCGTCTGCGGGGCGTCCAGGTAGCGGTTGATCGTGTCGATCGGCCGCGGGCAGGTACACCCGCGCGTGATGCTCTTGATCCGATAGGGGCCCTCCCGGGCGGGGGTCACGGCTGGACCTCCCACCGCTGGCACAGTGCCCGGACTCCGAGGAGCCACACGGGCGGCTCCAACTCCTCGCTGGCGCACGCCTCCGCCTCGCGCAGTGCCTGCGAGGCGAGCCCGATCCAGGCCGCGGCCTCGTCGGGGGTCGCGGCCCCCGAGGCCATCCACAGCCCATAGGCCAGTGCCCACTCGAGCTGCGGCCCGTCGAGGTAGTCGGCCACCAACCCGATCATGGGGCCCAGCAGCGGCGGCGCGACGGGCTCCCATCCCCGCGAGAGGGCGGCGTCGTACAGCAGGCACCGGGCCGCCTCTATTGCTGCATCCCAGGCCGGCCCGTCGCTGGCGCGGTGGCGCCCCTTACCGGCGCAGCACCGGGCCCAGGTCATGCGGTCGGTCGCGCCCAACGACGCCTCCCCCTGGTAGCCGCCCGTCCCGCCCGTCCCGTGGGCCTCGAGGGCGCACAGGGCCGCTGCGGCGGCGAGCTGGTCGCCGTCCATCGCCTCCACGTCCGCCGGCTCGGCGAGCACGGGCGGGTCTGCCGCGTAGCACAGGTCCAGCACTGCCGAGCAGGCGTAGCGCGCGGCCGCCGCCATGCGGCTCTGGTGCCGGTTGTTGGCTCCCGCCCGGAGCCGCATGAGGACAACGGGGCGGGGCCAGTCGGCCGCCTCCAGTGCCTCGCGGGCGTCGCTCGCGAGAAGGGGTCGGGGGTAGTCGCGGAGGGTCTGCGTCAGGTTTTCCATCGTCTCGTCTCCTTGCCCCCTCGGGGGCTCATCGGTGCAGGGCGGCCGGCACGACCCGGGTCGGGGGCTGGTCGGGGCCCTGCTAGTAGCCGACATGCCCCGGGCGCCCGCGGCCTGTCGCCTACTCGTACTCGCGATCGAAGGCCAACCCGAAGCCTGCATCCACCGTCACGACCACTCCCAGCTTGCGCGCGGGCCAGTCCGGGCACCGTCGACTGTCGCACTGCCCGCGGTGCACCAGGGCCACCCCCGGGGGCAAACCGCGCTCCGCGAGCACCTCCCTCATGTGGGCCAGGCGGTCGAACTCCGCGGCCGTGAGCCCGACCGCTTCGGCCGGCTCCGCCCGGAACATGACCGCCCCCAGGCAGTCGGGCGCGCAGTGCTCGTGCACGTCGTCATCCGTGAGCAGCTCCAGCTCACGCAAGTCGCCGGTCTCCCGCGGCAGCAGCCCTTCTCGCGCGATCTCGCGGGCCTCCGCCTCCGGCAGCAGCCCCAGGAGCGTCGGGGCCGCTCCCACGCGCCCCCGGGCGTTCTGCGACCCGTGCTTGATCGCCAGGCTGCGCAGCCGGGCCAGGCGCGCGGCCTCGGCCGCCTGGCGAGCCTCCTTGACCTCCGCCCGCAGGCGCTCGACCTCCGCCTCGGCCTCGGCGTAGGCCTCCGGCACCAGACGCTGCAGGGCCTTGACGTCGTACACCGACCGTCCAGTGGTGCTCAGCGGCCCGGCGTAGCCCGTGCCCGCGTCCGTCGGCACGCAGAAGCCGACCCCCGAAGGCCGGGCCCGGTGGACCAGGGGCAGGGCCGCCCACTCGGCCGCCTCGCGCCGGGACTCCGCCTCCTGGAGGTCGCGGTCCTCGACCGCCTTGGCCCGCACGGCCAGCACGGTCTCCCAGGCGGCGCTGGCCAGGTCCTCCGCGTGCAGGATCGCCTCGTAGGCGTCGCAGGGGCGGATGCTGGCGGCGCCCTCGGCCGCGGTGCCGTACCAGAAGCAGCCGGTCCAGTCCGGCTTGGGCGGGGTGCCGTCCGGCTGCGTGACGCTCCCGTCGTAGCCGACGCGCGGCGGCACGACACAGGACGCACTGCCGCCATCGTCCACCATCGTCCAGGGCAGCCCCAGCAGCCGCGGAATCAGATCCGCTGGCACGTCGTACGTTTGGGTCTTCGCGGCCGGCTGGCCGGCCAGCAACGCCGCGCGTTGGGCATCGGGGGTCAGAGTCACTGTGATTGTTGCTCTCGTCATGGGGATCTCCTCTTTGGGCCGGGCTTCCCGCCCGGCGTTGCACGGTGGGGTCAGTGACGGCGATTCCCGCGCCGCGCACCCTAGAGCCCCGCGCGGCTTCTCTGCCGGCACAGGTCGAGGGTCGAACGCACCTCGCAAACAGGCACCGCCTCGGGCCCCGTCCCGAACTCGCGCCAGAAGTCGGCGGGGGCGACTCCGGCGCGCTGGCAGGCTGCCGCGATCTCCGCGACCGTCATCGCGTCAATGCCTGCCAGCGCGTACTCGTCTTGCATCTCCTCGTCGGTCAAGTCGTCGTCTTTGGGCATGCTAGCTCCTGTCGTCCTTCGCGCCCCGGGGTTCCACGCCCCCGGGGCAGCGATCTCTAGTGGGTCGCGTCGAGCTGCCGCTGAAGCCGCCCGACCGCATCCCAGTCCTCCACCGCGCCCGTCTCCGACGCGCGAGCCCGCGCGTCCTGGTAGCGGCGATACACCGGCTTCGAGGGGTCGCAGGTGGCGTCATGCAACGCCCAAAAATCGTTGACCGCCTTGGTTACCGGCCAGCGGTTGCACATGCTCACGGTCGCGCCGCACACGCAGCCGTAGACGCGCCGGACGCTGCCGTTGTGCGTGATGCCTACGGGGTGCTCCCGCCGGAGCTCCGGGCGGTTGGCACGGCGCCATTCGATGAAGTTGGTGTACTTGGGGGCTTCGGTCTGGTTCTGGCTGGGCATCTGAGGCTCCTTTGCCGGCTTCCCGCCGGGTCCAGTGTCCCGGCGCGATTCCCTCGCTCCGGTCCTTGTCTCCCCCTTCGCCTATCATTGTAGCGTGGCGCGCTTTGATGTCAACGGGTTATTTTTGGGGTGGGCGAAGTTTTTTCAAGGGGGCTGCTACTCGCGCTCGGGCCAGTGCCAGGTGCGGGGCTGCGGCTCCTCGCTGTAGGTCGCCGAGCTGATCCATTTCGTGGCGCTCCACGGCTCGCCGGGCGCCACGTCGTTCTGGCCGTCAGTGAACACCTGGAGCTGCACGGTGCCGCTGAACGGCAGTTCCGGCTGGTCCCAGGTGCGCACGATGATCGCGGGCCGGTGCTGGCCCGCGCTGGGGCCATCCGGGAGCACGTAGTGCACGATGCGACCGACGGTTGGTTTCTGGCTCATCTCGTCATTCTCCTCGGTTGTGGCCAGCGCGGTTGCCGGCCGGGTTCACAGCTTGCCCCCTCGCAGGAACAGGGCCGCCAGCACGCGCGGGGCGTCCCGCACGGCGCGTGCCGCGGTCCCCGGTGCGGGCCACTGCCGCCCGCACCCTTCGCACGGATGGGAAGTGTGCGACATGCAGCCGGGGTGGTCACACGCACTGCGGGCGGGCTCTGGCAGCTCGACCGCCCGGTCAATGACCAGCCAGGAGGACGCCACAGGGACGTCCTCCTCTACCTCGAAGTAAGCCACCGGCCCCAGCCGCCGGGCCGCCACGCGCAGCAGCACCTCCCGGCGGAAGCGGACGCGCTGGAAGGGGCGGTCCTCCGGCCCGGGCAGCTCTGGCGACGGCAGGAAAGCCGCCCACGCGGGCCGCGCCACGTCCAGCTCGATCTCCTCGAGCGCGGCGTCAACGTCGCGCAGTTCACAACGACCGCCGGCGTGAAAGAACGGCACCAGCATGGTGTTCACCCGATCCAAAGCGCGCAGGAGCGGACGGCGACCACCACCAGGGCGACCGCCAGCAGCAACTCGAGAATGAACAGCACTCGCATGGTCAGCTCCTTGTCTTTTCCCACCCGGGGCAGCCGTCGGCGTCATCCTGCAGCAGGTGGCTCACTTCGTTCGTGCTTGCGTGGCCCACCAGCCAGGCGTGGACGTCGGCGCGCCCCCCGGTCGGGTTCCACTCCGCGCGCAGCAGCGCGCAGAGATCGTCGAAGTAGTGCGAGCATGTGGGGCACCACCGCCGCTCCCCCGGGCCGGCGTCCAGCCCGGGGCACTTGCCCCGCTCCAGGTCGCTCACGACCACCACCGACACGCCCAGGCCCCGCGCAAGGTCGCCCAGCGTGTAGCCGTGGGCCTTGCGCAACTCGCGCAGCGCGGCGCCGAATCGCAGCCTCTTCGCGTTGCTCACCGTGCCCTCCTACGCTCCCCAGTCCGGGGGTATCCGGGTTCGCAGGGCGCGCGTCACGCGCCGACACCAGCGCGTGCGGTCGCCCCAGTCGTAATGTGCCCAGGGGCACGGGCACGCTCCTGGACGACTTTTCGGGTCGCGGCACCTCCGGCGGGAGTCCGCGAGCAGCTCCGCGCTGGCAGCGAGGTTCACCCGCGCGCGCGTGAGCAGCCAGACCGACCAGGGCGGGCACCGCCGCACCGCGATCTGCCCCAGCCCGACCGCGCAGCCCCAGGGCCTCACGGCGACCACCGCCGCGTTCCAGGTGGGATCCTCGCAGCGGACCACCGCCCGGAGCAGCCCCCGCGGCAGCTGGTGACGCGCCTCGAGCGGTCCGGCAAGCCGGTGCACTGCCCGGGCGTCCAGGACCAGGGGCACCGGGGCCGGGGCCGCCCACGCGAGCAGCAGGACCAGCCAGAGGTAGCTCATGTGTCGCAGACCCCCCACCGCATGCAGCCGCTGCGGTCGTCATCGAGCCAGAACTGCATTTGCTGGCCGCCGCGGGCTGTCTGTGCCCACGCGACAAGGTCGTCAATCGAAATCGACTGCGTGACGTGCCCCCCGCTTCCGTCCGGTCGCCGGGCGACGGCAAAGGTCGGCACCCACCGCAGCGGGCCCTCTGCGGCGTCGAGGCGGGCAGTGTGCTGCGGCAGCGCCCTCATCTCTCGCTCCAACTCCCGGATCGCGTCGATGCGGCGGGGGTCCAAGCGGGCGATCGCTGCCACCTCTTCCTTGCGGGCGAACAAGCACGGCCAACAGCCCACGCGGGTCATGTTGTACGGGGGCAGGTAGAGCGGGTTCGGCGGCAGGTTGTGCCGCCGGTGGATCTCTATCACGTCGGCCTCGGACCATTGGAGCAGGGGGCGCCACGTGGTTGCCCACGACGTGTCTTCGTACTCTTCGAGTCCGGCGCGGGCCTGGCTCTCGGCAGCGCGAATGCCCACGGCGTTTAGCACATCGTCATGGGGGTACTGGTCGGCCATCCACGCCATAAGGGGGAAGATCTTCAGGTGCTCGGTGCAAAACCGCTTTTTGCGACTGGGGAATATCCCTTTGTGCCGCACCAAATCGGCAAACCCACGCGGCGGCACCAGCCACTCGATCGGCCCGATCGCGGGTTCCAGAACGTCCCGCAGATAGGCGTCCGTAAGAGGGTGCTCCCACCCCGTGTCCATGTGGACGGCGCGGTAGGGGGTGCCCTGCTCGCGGAGGTGCAGGCAGAGCGCCGTCGAATCCTTACCGCCGGAGACGGATGCAACGACGGGCGCGTGAATGCTCACCACGACCCCCGCAGCGCCGCCACCGTCGCGGCCAGGCGCTTGCCCGCGTCCGCCGCCGCGAACGCAACCCGGACGCCGGCCTCGAACACGAGCAGCCAGAGGGCGGCGGTCATCGCCCCACCAGCGCTGTGACCAGGGCCCCGGCCAGCCCGCTCGCCGCAACGATCAGCAGCGCCCCCGCCACCAGTATCCGCCGGGTCGCCCGGGCCCGGTCCAGGTCCCCCTGGACCACGGCAAGCTGTGACCGGAGGTAATCGTTGTCCTCTCGCAGGAGCGCAACCCGCTCCTGCAACTCCGCCCGGCTTGTCCGCGCGGCCCCGATGTCGCCTACCCGAGCAGTTGGCATTGCCGCTCTCCCGCGCGCAGCTCGCGCAGTGACTTGTCCCGGCGGATCGTGACCAGCCGGGCTCCGTCCTCCAGCTCGACCAGGACGTTGCGCGGGCCCGGGCCCCGCCCCTCGCACACCACGAAACACGGCCGCGCCGCCCACGGCGACCGCTGGTGTCCGTGGAGCTCCCACAGCCCCCGGTCCAACGACCGCAGCGCCAGCCAGCGGGGTGCGCTCATGGCTGCACCTGGCGGAGCGCGTAGTGGACGCACTGTCTGCTGACTCCCAGAGCCCGCGCGATCTGCCCCAGGGACATGCCTTGCCGCCGCATTTCCGCAGCACGGTCCCGGTCCAGCACCACGTGACTGGCGGAGCGCCACGTCCCGGGTGGGCGCGGGCGCCCGGCCAGCGCGTCGCGCACGGCCCGCGTAGACGTGTGCAGGGCTACGGCGATGGCCGAGTAGGACATGCCCAGCCGCATCATTGCCGCAGCGCGCTTCACGTCGACGGGTTGCTGCTTGGAGGCGCCCCGGTCGCGCATGGGCGTGCCAGAGGCGAGCACGATGTTGCGCACGGTCATGGCGGGCAACTCCACCGCGGCGCCGATGCGTCGCAGGGACCAGCCTTCCCGGTAGGCTGCAACGATGGCGCGGTTTGCAGCCGCGCGCAGTTCTGCGGCGCGCACCAGCCCCTGTTGCGCAGCCGCGAGGGCTTTCTCGGTGCGCGTCATGGCTCACCGATCGAAAGGTCCGCCGCCTCGACCTTCCAGCGCAACAGATCCGGCTCGGCCGCGCGCCACTCCGCCCTCTGGCGGTCCGCCTCGCGCGTGGCATCGCACTCCACCCCATCCCATTCGCAGGGGGTCCTCAGTCCACCGTAGTCGCTGCAGAAGTGGGGGCGCTGCTCGTACGACCGGCAGCGCCCGTCCACAAACTCGGTGCAGGTGTAGTAGTCGCACAGCGGTCCGGGACGGTCCGCGTAGGGATGGCCCTCGAACGCACCGAGGTGGACCATCCACGGCCACCAGCTCAAGATTTCAAACACTCGCACCAGGCCCGGCGGCCACCAGTATTCCCCCGGCGGAACCCATCCGAACAGCTCGCCCAGGGCGACTCGGAGCTCCGCGTCATAGGACCGCTGAAGCTTCGCTCGAGAGTGCCTGCGGAGCGTAAACGCGCAGCAGCACCGCCCGTCGCACTTCAGGTTGGGCGCGCTCATGGCTCACCTGGCGGAAGGTCCGCCGCCTCGACCTTCCAGCGCAACGGATCCGGCTCGCCATCGCGGGCCTCCTTGCGGTTGATCTCGCGCCAGGGAACGAGCGGGGTGTCCGCGCGCAGATACAGCGGATGGCGCGGAAACCCACCCGCGGTCATGGGGCCGAAAACCCACCATTCGTGCCTCCTCATCGGCAAGCAACTGCGCACGTATCGCAGACGGCGCGCGATTTTCTCGGATGGTGGCCGTCCCCAACCGGCCACCAGGAGCGCCAGCATGGGCCCGTCTGCCGCTGCGACGATTGCCTCATCGTTGCGCGGCCCAACCGAATCGGCTGCGGTGCGCAGCGCGCGCGGGTCAGTCGACCGTAGAGCAAAGCAGTTGACGACGAGAAAGCCGCCGTAGCCGTCCCGCTGCGCGAACCCACGGACGCGCCGCAATGTGGGATCGAGCGCGGTTTCATCGGCCGTCGATGGGTTCAGCATGCAGGCTACCAGCAAAGCCCCGTCCGGGTTCCAAACTCGGCCGAGCATGTAGCGATAGGCGCCGCAACGGCTGAACGTCGCCCATGCCTCCAGCGTGCCGCGAGTTTCCACGTCGCTGCCTGTGATGAGCTGCGGCGGCGGCTGGCCAAGCTCGGGGAACAAGAGGCGGGGTTCGTCATTCACGACTGCTCTCCATGTCGGCCTTGTCGGCTTCGTCCAGGTCCAGCGCCATCTCCAGCTCGCGGACCCGGACGCGCAGCCGCTCCACATCGGCCCGCGCCTGCCCCAGGTCCTGCACCGCTTGAGCGTGCTCGCGGGCGTGGTAGGCGACCGCGGACTGCTCTCGGCCCTGCTGCGCGGTCGCCTCCAACCGCGCCTTGTCCATGCACGCCTGGCACGGCTCGACTGCCATGACTGCCTTTTCCGTCCGCGTCTCCACGCCCGCCAGACCCGCACCACACGCGCACTTGATTGCGATAATCATCGTCCCTTCGTTCCTCCGCGCAGCGAAAAGGCCGAGCAGGCCACGTGGTCCCGGTGGCGCGTCACGGGCTCGGGGCCAGCGACACACGGGGAATAGGTGTCGGCGTAGCGCTGGAAGCACCACCAGCGGCAGTGCCGGCACACGTCGACGGAGATCGCGGGGTCGTGTGGGCTACTCATGGGCACCCTCCAGTTCTGCCACACGGGCCAGTGCCGCGTCGCGCTCCGCCTCGACCTCTCGATAGCCGGAGATCGCCACCTCGGCGGCGGCCCGGTCGTACCCGAGTTGGATGCGCACGTCCGACAGTCGGCGCTCCAGGGCCGCCTTCTCGGCCAGTGCCGCGTCGCGCTCCGCCTCGACCGCAGCCTGCCCGTCCATCGCCCCTCCGACCTGGCCGCGCAGTTGCCGAAGCTCCCACAGCCCGGCGTCGAGCATTTCGGCCAGCGTGTTCGCCGCGCCCTGCGAGGACAGGCCCGCGTCCCGCAGCGCGTGCCGCGCCTCCCGGTGGGCCTCCCGGAGTTCGGTCACGCTCAGGCCGTCTTCCTGAACGCCGTTCGGCAAGGGGCCGGCTGCGAGCTCGGCCGCATCGCGCTCGGCCGTTAGGTCCGCGGCCATGGCCTCCAGCCGCCGCACCTCCGCCTCCAGGTCCCGGACGTGGGCCCGGGTCTCGTTCAGCTCGAGCGTGCGCTGCAGGGCCAGCAGCCGCTGCCTAGAGGCTCGCCGCACTTCCTCGACCGCCTGGCCATGCTCCGGCCCCTTGGCCGCCGTGAGCCCGCTGTTCAGCGAGTCGATCATCCACGTCTGCCCCGCCGTGGCTCGCGGGCAGTCGGCGGGCGCTCCGCCGAGGGACACGTAGCTGCCGACGTGGCGCGACCCGAGCGTGTTCAGCCAGCCGGGGTCGCAGCACACCCCGCCCCCGACCAGCGACGGGCACGTGGCGCACGCTGGCTCGGGCTCGCTGGCAGGTGCGTTGACGGGCTCTTCGCTGCGTGCGGACGCGCGCGCGACGGTGCCCCCGTAGATGCTGCCCGGGTGCGCGTCGGTCGCGCGGACGGGGACATCCGGCGCAAGCTCGCGCTCCTGGCCGCCCTGCACCGGGCCGAACGCGTTGACGGGCACGCTCCTATAGCCCCCTCCGTCAAGCGGGCCGCCGGGAAGCTCCTCACACGTCGGGCGCTGCTGGCCATCGTCCGCGCGGGTCAAGTGGATTTCGACATTGATCCACTTGAACGGGCGGTCGAACTCAACGGACGACTCCACGTCGAACCGGTCCCCGTCCACAGCGACAACGGTGGACCTGCCGAAGCGAACGGCAGAGCGAGGAACCCACGCGCAATCTGGCGTCTCCTGCTCCACCGGCACGCCCATTGCCCGCAGCTCACCCGCGGTAATGCAGGTCTCGGGGTCGTACTGGTCGCTCATGTTCACTCCCTCGCCGCTCGTGGCGCGGTCTTCTCGTGCGTGCGCGCGGGCGTCAGGGGCCGAAGGGCAACCCGCTCCGTCGGCCGGCGCGGTCCCGGTAGCGCCCGGAACGTCGTGCCTGCCCGCCATTCGGGCTCGCCCGCGGCTTCGTCCAGGAGCCGGAGCGCGCGCTCCAGTGTCTCAAGACTTGTCATCGGTCGCACTATGCCTCACGGCACGCTTTAATGTCAACGGCCTCGCGGAAGAATCCGCGCGCGCCAGCGGTTGCAGGCGCTGGAACTGCAGCGGAGCACTCGCACCACACGCGCGCGCGGCGCCGCCCACGAGGCGCCGCGCGCGGCGCAGTCGGGATCGGGCTCGAGCTCTCCCTCCGGAACGACCTCGTACAGCCGCCCGGGCCCCGCGCGGCGTAGCCAGCCGCGAACAGGCGCGCATCCTCGAGGAGGGTCGTCACGTACACCCGATCTCGCCGGCCAACGCTGCCGTAGCCGTGCAAGGACGGCCCGCCATGCTCCGCCGGCGGCACGAGGTAGTCGCCGGGCCTCAGCCCCGGGACACCCCCGTGGTAGTAGCGGGGTGAAGAGTCGCGTTGCGTCTTTTCAGCCATGGGAGGGATCGTGCGGTGGCAGGCAGTACCGGGCGGTGTACTCGGCCAGGATCAGCCAGCGGGAGAACAGGAACATCGGCCGCCGGCGCCAGGGCGCCAGGTCGCCGCACAGTGCGGCCGTCGAGACAAGCTGGCAGCCCAAGAACTGCGCACGCGTCCGGCGGGGCGAAGCCGCGAACTCCAGCCACTGGGCGAGTCCGTTGGGCTCGCCCAGCATCGTGTTGTGCAGGGCCAGCCCGATCCCCAGGTCCGCCCCGATCGCCGTCTGGACTGCGTCCATCCAGGACGTCTTCACGGCCGCCCCGGCGGGCTCCGGCGGCGGTCGGCGGTCGCGAAACGGGGGCGGGTCGTGGAACCGGGCCCTCCACATTCCGGCGGTCGCGTTCATCGCCTGTCCCCCGCGACGATCAGGCTCGCCAGGGCCGACATGAACAGCGCCACACCTACCCCCAAGGCAATGCCCGAGCGGGGCAACCCGCCGAACCACGTGAGCCCGCCCGCCAGCCCGCCGGTGATGATGGCCGTCGGGATGAAGACCAGGAGAAACCGGCGCATGGACTCCAGGAGTGCGGAATCGTCGTTCACTTGGACCTCCTATTTGAGTTGGCCTTGGAGTAGCGCGGCCAGCGCCGCGTGCGTGAGCCCGTGCCTGCCGATGAACGCGGCCATGAAGCCGCTCAAGCTCCTCGGCCGCCGGAGTCTGGCCGGCTCTCCTGCCTGACTCCGCCAGCTTGAGCGCGGCCGCGCCGAGGCGGCAAGCGGACTCGGCCAGTTCGTTCCATCCCTGGGCCGGGCCTGGAACGACCGCCCGGCGGCCGTGCTCCGTGGCGAGTGCGGCCAGCACGCGCACCTCCGCCGGCTCCTTGTCCGGGGGGCTGGGGAGCACGAGCACGTCCAGGTGTGACACGTCCGCCCGCCGCCCCATCTCCGCGCGGCTCTTGAGCTGCAGCCGCCCTGCAACCGCCAGGTGGACCGCATGGTCCAGGCAGACGGGGATCTCCTCGGCCAGTTCGCCTTTGATGCACACGCCCAGATCCCCCGGCCCCTGCATCCACCAGAGGGACAGGCACCCGGAGGAGGTGCACCCGGCGGCGCGGCACTCTCCGCAGTCCTGGCAGCCGAGGGGCATGCGCGTCCATTCGTTACCCATGGCAGTCCTCCTCGGCCTTGGCCATCACCGGGCACCACCTCGGCGCGTCCGCCTGCCAGTGCTCCCCGGTGAGGATGCCGCCGCGCCCGGCCGCCCGATGCGTGCACCAGTACCGGTGCCCGACCTCTGCCCCCGCGTCCGCCTCTCGGCGCCCCCACCCGCACGTGCTGCAGGGGCGCACGTGCCTGGGCATTGGGGGGCGGCCATCGAGCAACCGCCGGAGCTCGCCCGCGCGGATGCGGATCACGGCCCCCTCGGAGAACCCCGTCAGGGCCTCGCGGTCCACGTCATCTCCCGACCATGCCCAGTCGTCACCCGCCGGCGCGCTCATGTCCCGCAGCACGTCACGCAGGCGGCGGGCGTCGTCCGCCTCGGCCTTCGCCGCCGCCTGCACCTTCCGCATCTGGCCGGTCAGGGCCCGCAGCAGGTGGCGCAGCCGCTCGATCCGCGGCCCATCATCAGGGAGCGACTGCTCCGCGGCGGCCCGCTCCGCCCGCTCCTTGCCGCACCGCAGACACCACGACGCGGCGCCGTCTCGCCGCGCAATAACGAGGCACCCGCAGCCCTCGCACGGGGCAACGGTCCGCTTGGTAAATTCCTCGAACCGTCGCTCCCTTGCGCTCTGCTCCAACCGCTGGAAGTCCTCCGCGCGCCGCGCGCGCGACTCCTCCAGGTGCGTCTTGCCTGATCCGGCCGCAGCCAGCGGCTTATCCCTGTTTTCCATCGTTACCTTCAGTTACGGGCGTACGAAGAATCGCCAGCACGCACTCGGGCGCGTCGTCGTCCGGGCATACCCAGCGCGCCAGCTCGCGGAGCGCCCAGTCCCGCTCGGGATGTTCCCACGAGGCCCACTGCACCCAACACCAATCGGTGCGACGCCCCGCGTAGGCCGCCAGCATCCCGCGCGACTCGGTGTCGGCCGCGCGCCAGAGCAACTCGGAAATGAGAACGTGCGAGTTCCAACCCAGGCGCGTCTTGCCCGGCTCCAGGTTGGCGCCGCGCAGGTTGGCGCCGCGCAGGTTGGCGCCGCGCAGGTTGGCGCCGCGCAGGTAGGCGCCGTCCAGGTTGGCGCCGTGCAGGTAGGCGCCGTCCAGGTTGGCGCCGTCCAGGTTGGCGCCGTCCAGGTTGGCGCCGTCCAGGTTGGCGCCGTCCAGGTTGGCGCCGTGCAGGTAGGCGCCGTCCAGGTTGGCGCCGTGCAGGTTGGCGCCGTCCAGGTTGGCGCCGTCCAGGTTGGCGCCGTCCAGGTTGGCGCCGTGCAGGTAGGCGCCGTCCAGGTTGGCGCCGTCCAGGTTGGCGCCGTCCAGGTTGGCGCCGTCCAGGTTGGCGCCGTGCAGGTAGGCGCCGTCCAGGTTGGCGCCGTCCAGGTTGGCGCCGTCCTTCACTGCCTCGACGACGGCAGCGGAGAGATCCGGGGCACTGGTCGAGTGGTACAGCACGGCCTTGGTGTATCGGTGCAGGATGTCGATCGTCATGGGATCACCTCAGGTGCGGGCTCCCACCCGCGGTTTAGGGCCTCGCAAATGCGGTCCACGTTGGCCTCGATCTCCGCGGGCGACCAGTCGCCGTCGCCGTCGATATGCACCGACACATCCCACCCGTCAGGCCCCCGGATCTCGGCGTCGGTGTCGCTCTCGGCGGAGTACGTGCGCACCTCCCAGACGGGGCGCACGTGGGGCGACGGGGTGCACGGACGGCCGCCCCAGTCGCTCTCGACCACCGCGGCCAGGTCGGGCAGCTCGCGAGCCAGGGCCAGGAGGCGCCGGAGCTCGGCTTGCTGGTCGGTCACTGTCCCAGGCGCGCGCAACGCGTCGACGACGCCGGCGAACGCCTCCATGGACTCGCCGCAGTCAACGCAGAAGTCCAGGGCGGGCCGATCGGACCGCAGCAACCGCACAAGCACCGGCGGGGGGTTGTCGTCCTTGCAGACCGGCCGTGGAAACGCCGCCGGGCTGGTGTCGCTGTCCCGTCCGCAGTGGTCGCATATGAAAACCACGCGCTGCGGGATGGTTCTCGTGCTCATCTTGCCCTCCAGTACCCGGGAACCAGCGGGAACCAGCGGGAACCGGCCGGAACCAGGCGGGAACCGGCGGGAACCGGTGGGAACCGGGGCGGTAGCGCGGCCGTTCTAGGTTACCGCGCTTTCGTTTTCTTGCTCGCCGCGCCTCCATTTTGGGGCTTGGCGACCACGCAAATTGCTCCGGAGTCGCTGATGGTTAGCTCGCCCGCCCCCAACAGGTCACGCACGGCCTGCAGTACCCGCGACCGTTGCCCGGGAACCGCCGCACAGATCGCCTTGCGCGTGCTCGCCCCACCCGCCACCGCCACCCGGACCTTGGCCACCAACTCCGGCGGCACGGGCTTGCGCGGGGTCACCGGCTTGCCAGTCGCAGGCCGGTCGGGCTCGCCGTCGGGGGCCGCCGGTTGTTCGTCGCACTTCTGTTTTTCGTCCGGCTGAATCGGAGGCCGCCAGGCAGACTGCCGGAGGAGCGTGTGCGTGCACCCGGGGGTCTGGCAGCCGTAGTCGAGCACTGCCCCGGCGTCATCCTTGAGCTCGACCAGGAGCAGCCCGATCGTGCACGACTGGCAGGTCTCGGCCGCGACCTCCCCCACCGCGGTTGCAGCGGTCGCGCTGCCGGCACAGTCGGTCGCGAGCAGACACAGGCGACAACGGGCGCTGTTGCGGCTGTAGCTCCGGCGGTAGCACGGCGGGCGTCCGGCTCGCTCCACGCGAATGCGTTCGACCGCTTCACGCGCGGCCTCGATCTCAACGTCGGCCGCGAGGGTGTAGCCGTAGCCCAGCGCCTCCTGCCGCAGTCGCGCCAACTCCGCGCCCGTTGCCGCCTGTGAACTCACAGCGGGACGTCCTCGTCCGCGCTCGGGGGCGTGGCGAACGGGGGGAAGGAGAACGGCGCCGGAACGTCGGGCGTCGGTGCCACGGGCTCATCCTCCACCTTGGGCGGAGACTCCGACGTCGCTTCGACATCCGGCCTGGACTCCTCCGCGCAGCACCTGAACTTGGCGTAGAAACCCGACGGCCCGGCCGCGTACCACCTCCACCGCCCCGGCGGGAACACCGCGCACGGGCGCCATTCGCGCATCAGCCGCAGTTCGCCGCCTTCGGTCACCTCGGCATTTCCAACCTCTCCGACGGTGACGATCGCGTCGCCCACGTCCACCAGATAGCGCGTCGTTTCCATTGTCGCTCCTCCTCTTCCAGTTGTGCCCCTTCGGGCGCCTATGCCCCGTCGGGGCGTTTCTCGACCCAGAACACGGTGTCACCGCCGGGTCGGTCCTCGCGATTCAGGCTGTAGTTCTCCGGCTGGAAGGACTGCAGTAGGTCCCCGTGCACGCGCACGGTCCCGCCCGCGGCCAGCAGCACCAGCTTCAAGGCGTCGACCGCTCGTCGCTCGATCGACCGACTGCGCGCGAGCTGCTGCCGTGCATCCATGAGCGCCCGCCGCGCGGGGTCACCGCCACATGCGCTGCAGAGGGTCATGGGCATTCTCGCGCCGTCCTCGCACGTCAGGCAGATTACTCGGCTCACTTGCCCTGCTCCTTTGCCGCGCACCATAGTCGCCGGTGCGGCGGGCAGTAGTGCAGTTCCAGCATGTCGGTTGCCCCGGGCACCAGCCAGGCGTGCGCGTCGCACAGGGGCGCGCTGCAGGTCCCAGGCGGCTTGCCCCTCCGGGTGACGGGGTAGTCGCACTCGAAGTCAGCGACCCGCCCACAGCCTGGGGCCGAGCACCGCTTCTTCTGCTGTCGACCCGTGCAGAGCCAGCCGCTTAGCCCGTTTGGCCCTCGAAACGGGTAGCACGGGCTCATACTCCACCCCGCAGCGTCGACGCCTCGTAGCGAGGGTCACCACCGGCCGGAAGGGGCCGCCACCGTCCGGCCACGTACTCGCGGCAGGCCACGTTTTGCGAGTAGCGGCAGCCGCGGGCGTCGAACATGACCACGCGAGCCAGTACCGGCCGGCCATCCACGTCCTCGACCGTCGCCACCAGGGCGACCGGAACGGGCGGTAGCAGCTCCGGGCGCACGGCCACGAACCGCAGCCACAGCCGGCCGTCGGGGGCCGCGAACAGCTCTCGCGGCTCGCCTGCGATGTCCGCGACGCGGACACTGTGGGGGGCGGACGGCAGCATTACCCAGTCATTCGCGAGCCAGGTGGCAAAGTCGACGTCGACGCCAACCGGCTTGTCCAGGCCGTGACTCGCGAGCAGCATCAGCGGGCCCTCCAGAATCGGCGGCGCGCTCATGGGCGGAGCTCCCGCAGCACCCGCTCCGGCAGGACGTCCACAGGCACCGGCACGCGCCAGAAGCCCTGCCGGCCGGTGCAGGGGATGCGTTCGACCAGCGTGGCCGCCCGCTCCAGCCGCCAGTGCATCCTGCCCGGCGCTGCCCATCGACTGCCGGAGAGAGGGTCGCAGCCCACCACCTTGACCACCCCCACCAGCTCGCCATAGGCATACTCCGGCGAGCCCGGGGGAGGCAGGGCCGCGGCCGCCTGCTCCAGCCCGCGGGAGCGCAGCCAGCGCACGATCTCGCGCAGCTCGGACGCGTTCAGCCGGCGCTTGGCCGCCTGGATGCCCAGCCAGCCCCGGAACTTCGTGCCCCAGGGCCGGTTTTCCACGTCCTTGCCCAGGTTCAGGATGCCGAACGCCCAGGGCTCCCAGAAGCTCATCACCGGCAGGGTTATCAGGTCGCTCACGGTAGCCTCCCAAGGGGGCGGTGCCCCCGTTCGACTTCGCCCAGGTCGGCGGGGGTTGTGCGCAGGGCCGCTGCCAGCTCGCTCAGCGGCACACCCCAGGCAACACGCAGGTCGCGCAGCGCGGCCCCGAAGGTCTGGGGCGGGGAAGGGCATGTGCCCCCGGTGGGCAGGGGGGCCAGCTCGAGCCCGACCCCGCGCAGAACCTCGGGGATCGAATGGGCCACCAGAACCGGCTCTCCCCGCCACTCCCGGTGCCAGACCTGCTGTAGCTCCGACGGTTCTTCTCCCGGCAGCTTCACCTCGACCAGCCGGTTGCGGCGGCGGAACCCCACCAGCAGGTCCGGCACGCCCCCGCCAAGGTTCGCCAGGGACGCCACGGACGCACCGCAGGAGCGGAGCACGTCGCGCAGTTCCGCATGGTTGCCGTCTACGCGCCCGCGGTGTCGCATCAGAACAAGCACCCGTCAGACTCGCAGTCATCCGCCGCGGTCGCCTCTGCGTCGAACACCGGCGCCAGGGCCGGCAGCTCCCACGTGTTCACCGGCCGCAGGCGCAGCCGCTCCGCGCACAACCGCGCGGCCGCCTCATTGACCGGCGTGATGCCGTAGACGCTGTGCGGCTCGACGTAGCGCGTGAAGGCCGGGAGCGCCTCCACCGCCGGCACGTCCACGCGGAGGAAGCCCGCGCCCGCGATCACGCACTCCGTCACGCGCCCGGCGAAGACCTTCCGCCCCATGATCTCGACCACCGCCCACATGTCGAAGTGCTCCGTGTGGAAATCGAAAGCGTCCCGAGTTTCCGCATTTTGCTGGTCCACTGCGCTGCTCCTCTGCGGCCGCTGGCCGCGCTGGTTACCTCTTTTTGCCCAGTTTCAGCGTCAGGATCGCGGCCGCCTGGCCGCGGGTCATCCCCGCCGGCGCCCGCACGCCCATCCGCTGCAGCAGAGCGACTTGCTTGTCGCTCGCCGCGCGCGTCCGCCATCCGGCGTCCCCGTCAACCAGGGTCACCTCTCGCGGGCGCTCCTCTCGCAACCAACGGTCGCCCGCCCGGACGGCCGCGCGTGCGTCCGCCGCCATTTCGATCTGCCCGTTGGGGTAGCGCGTCATCCACCGCCCCAGGCGGTCGGGATGGACCTGCAGGCGGTCCCCGCCCGACAGGCCAAGCCCGTAGCCGTCGCCGTCCCGCATCCACTGCAGGCGCGTCGCCGACTGCAGCTCCGCCGGCGTGACACTGCCGGCGAAAAACTCGATCCGAGTCGTGCACACGTCCAGGTCGTCCAGGCTTTTCAGCAGCGTCTGGTCGATCCAGGGGGCCTCCGTGCGCAGCCGCTCCAGCCGGGCCTTGAGCTCGAGCGGGTTCGTCGGTTTGCGCTTGCGCTCCGGCTCCTCTGCCGTTGTGGGCTTGCGCCCCGTGAGCAGCAGCTCGTCAGACAGGCCGAATAGACTGTTGAGGGTCGCGACCCCCGGCACCTCGCGATCGGCGCAGTCCAGGACCAGGCAATCGTGCTTGTCCGGCGGACACAGCCGCGACCCACGACCCACCATTTGCGTATAAAGCAGCTTTGACCTTGTCGGGCGCGCCACGATAACGCAATCCACTGCCGGCTCGTCAAAGCCCTCGGTGAGCACCATGCAGTTTGCAAGCACGCGCGTCTCCCCCGTGCTCAGGCGCTCCAGGATCGCCGCTCGCTCGTCCTTGGGGGTCTCGCCGTCCAGGGCCTCGCACGCTACGCCCGTGCGACGGAACGTGTCCACGAGGCTGTGAGCGTGCGCGACGTCGACCGCGAACACCACCGTGCGCGTGCGGTCCATCGCCAGCTTGCGCCAGCCGGCCACGATCCGCCCGTTGCGGTCGTCGGTGTTCACCGCCCGGGCCAGCGCGTCCTGCTCGAAGTCGCCGAGGCGGGTCTTGACTCCCCGGAGGTTGCCCTCCGTCCGGACGCTGTGACCGACAAGGGGAACCAGCCACCGGTCCTCGATCGCCGTGGGCAGGTCCATCTCGTAGGCGATCTCCTCGAAGACTGCCGACAGGCCCACGCCGTCGCTTCGGCCGGGGGTTGCGGTGAAGCCCGCCACCGGCACCGCCGCCTCGGGAGTGTCCGCGCCGAAGTGCGACAGGATCGCCCGGTAGCTGGGGGCGGTCGCGTGGTGGGCCTCGTCGATCACGATCAGGCCGAACTCCTTGGGGTCCAGCGCCGCCAGCCGCTTGCGCTGGAGCGTCGGAACCGACGCGACTACCACCTGCGCCCCGCCGGCCCGGAGCTCCGCCTGTTCGATCTCGCACGTCAACCCCGGGTTCACTCGCCGGATCTTGTTCATGGCCTGCTTGAGCAGCTCCCCGCGGTGGGCGAGCACCAGAACCCGCTTTCCGCCTACCCACGGCTGGCCGACGAGGTGGGCGAACACCACCGTTTTGCCAGTATTGTGGGTGATCGTGAAGTCGTCGAGCAAGTAGCGACCGTCGCCGTCGAGCGTAAAGCCGTAGTACGGCTCGCGCGTGCCGGTCGGGCAGACGGAAAAGCCCGTTCGCAGCACGTCCTTGACCTGTTGTCGCGAGGCGGCTTTCTTGCGCGGGATGCGAAGGGGTACGGCCGAGCAATCCCCGGAAATGCTTACGCGAAAGTAGGTTCCGCCGTTGCCCGTCTGGCAGTATTTCTCGCACGGCGTGCCGTAGGCGGCCAGCCCCAGACTCCGCGCGATGAAGGCCACGTCGGCCGAGAGCTGGGGAGACTTGGAAATGAAGTCGAACCCTGCGCCAGCCAGGGAACCGTCCGTGTCCAGGATGCCGGCCAGAAGGGCGCGGCGGTCGGCGCGGGGCGCGAGGAGGTAGCTCTGCGGGATGAATCGGTCACTCCCGAGCAGCCCCGACAGTCCGAGGCGGTGGAGCTCCTCTGTCAGCGGGTTGCGCCTCCCGGACGTGCCGGCGAAGTGGTGCGTGGGGCACCCGGAGCTCCCCCTGTCCGTGCGAATGGTGAGCCCCCACGCCTCCGCCTGCTCGCGGCATAGCGCCTCGATCTCGGCGTCGGGCTTGGAAACCGCCACACCATGCCGCAGTGTGCCGTCTCCCAGGAGCACTCCCAGGAAATAGGGGTCCAGGCGCAGCGCCGTCCCGGTCGCCGGGAACTCCACGCCCGTTCGAACGAGCTTGTGGATGTGCTTGGCGAAACGAGACCACTTCTGCCAGGCGGACACTGCGACGTCGACGAGCCCGCCCCCAAGCTGTGACGGGTAGCCGCTCCGCTTCTGCTGCGTCTTCACGAGGGTGAGCACGTGCTCGCGGTTGACTACCCACGGCGCACCCTTCACCGGCCGGACCTCGACCATCTCGTCCTCGCCGCGGCAGAGCTGCAGGACCGTCCGCGGTCGACTGTCCGGGCCCATGAGCAGGTCCCCGGGCAGCACCTCCTCGACCGCCTTGAGCGACCCGTCGAACATGAGCAGCCGCTGGCCGACGCGATGGCAGCCCGTCGGGAGCGCCACCAGCACCCGGCGGGTGCCCATCTGCAGCAGCCCGGCCACCGCCGAGACCGCGTCCCGCTGGTACGGGCGCAGCGGCATGTCCCCGCCACCGGCCACCGGCGGGGCGCCTGTTCGAGCAAAAAGGGAAAGCTGTGCTGCGCTCATTGCACCACCCATCGCAGCCAGGCCAGGGCCCGGCGCCAGCATGCGCGCCGATCGCGGTAGCGCGCGAGGATCCACGGGGGCCAGCCCATCACGGCCGCCCGGCCTCGTCCAGGAGCCCCTGCAGGTCCGGCCAGACCGCCGGCGCCGCTCCGGACGTCGCCAGGACCGACTGCAGCCAGGAGCGCCACTCCGGCCGGGGGCTGCCGACCACCAGCCGGACCGGCGGCTGCCGCCGTACGAGCAGGCCGAGCTCGAACAGGGGCAGGTCCAGCGATGAGTCGAACCAGATCGCCGCGGCATTGGCGGCGAGCAGCAGCGGGATCCACCACTGCTCGGCCCCCGGGGCGGTCGGGGGAGCCAGACACCAAACGCCCCGGAGCAGGGGACGCGCGCGGGTGGCCAGCTCCTCCTGCTGCGTCACGGACAGGCCCGCGACCACGATCAGTGCCCCGCCGCCGGGATCAAGGGGTGGCACGTCTGGGAATGCTACGAGCATCGTCGTCTCCGTCGGGCCGCCTGGCGCTCCCGGTCCAGCCGGCGCGCCAGGGCCGCGTGAATCTGGTCCCGCAGTCGCAGCCCGGCGGCAGTCAGCCGCACCAGGGCGAACGCCCCATCCAGGTCCTCAACCTCCGCAAGCCCCCGCTGGCGCAGCGCGTGACGGGTCGGGTGCCGTAGTCGCAGCGCCGACCACTCGAGCCCCATGGACTCGACCACGGCCGTCCACGCGCGCGCGGCGCGCCAGCGGGGGACCTCCACCTCTACTCCACCGCGTCCTTGGCCGTCTCCGGCTTGCGCCACTCCCACCGGGGCTTACCCGTTTCGGCGTGCAGCAGCCCCAGGGCCCGCAGCCCCTCCAGGAAGGCCTTGCGCGCCGCCGGCGGCTTCTTCGCCGCCATGAGCGCGCCCTCGATCCCTGACTTCGAGACCTTGCAGCAGTCCAGGGCCGCCTCCTTCCCGACCAGGGGGACCAGCTGGGGCACCACCAGCGACGGCACGGCCAGTACGTCGGTCGGACGGGTTCCGGGCCCCCAGACCTTGCCCGTCACCGGATCGGTAACGGGGCCGTGCTTGCCGACCCAGGCCTTTGCCGCCTCGGTCCCGGCCTTGATCAGCGCGGCCGCGGCCTTGGCCGCGAGGAGGAACTGCAGGACCTCCTCCTCGGCGACCAGCGGCCCGCCGCTGTAGTTCTGCAGGTCGGCGCCCCCGACCAGGCGGCCGGCCTCGGCGGTGAAGGTCGCGCAGTTGGTCCGGACGGGGCAGCCCATGCAGTGCTGCCCGATGATGAACTCGTCTCGACGCGCCCACAGATCTTCGACCGATTCCTGCAGCATCTCCCGGGCGAGCTCCAGCGTCTCGGCATCCATGTATACGACGTCGACCCGCCGCTGGTAGTTCAGCCAGCGGTAGACCGCCGCCGACTGCGCCCCGGCCGCAAGCGCGGCGCCGAGGCCGTAGGAGGCCATCTGGGGGTCCTCATGGATGTCGAGCAGATCCTGCGGGCGGTGGTAGAACTTCCAGTCGGACACGCGCACGGGCGAACCCATGTCGCCGTCCCACTGCACCAGGTCCTGGTGCCCGACGAACATGACCTGCGTGCCGTCGGACATGACCAGGTCGATCCGCATCTCCCCCTCGATAATCTGGCTGTCGCCGGCGCCGACGGTGACGTAGCCGGTGCCGATCATGTACTCCCAGAACTCCTCAAGCACCGGGAGCAGCTCCGGGTGGCCGGCGCCCTCGAGCACCTTGGCGAAGCACCCGGGGTCGCCGCTGCGCAGCGCGTGCTCCATCGCCAGGTGTCCGGCAGTCCCCACTCCCATGAATTCCGCGCCATCCTCCTGGAAGCCGTTGCCGCTCTCCTCGCTCTCCTCCTCCTCTTCTTCCTCTGCCGCGTGCAGGGCCGAGGCCAGCCAGGGGTAGCCGGGGCACAGGGCCGCGCGCGCGAGCGAGCTGGCCCGGACGGTCGGAATGGCCGGCTCGGCGCTGGTGAGCAGCGGCACGGCCGCGTCGACCAGGGCGTCGAGCGCGGAGGCCTCCGGCGGGGAGCCGGCCGTGGAGTCCTCGGCCGGCTCGGGCTCGGGTGCCACGAACAGGCTGGCCGAGATCGCCTCCTCCTCGGGAATCGGCTGGGGTCCGGGGTCGACCTCGGGCTCGGGCTCCAGGTCCACGAGGAACTCCTCGACCTCGGTAACGTCGGACTGCGCGACCACGGCAATGCCCGACTGCGAGCCGCTGGCGACAATCCACTCCGGGACCACTGCGACGCCCGCATCCGTGGCGCTTGCCCCGGCCGCGAATGCCGCGCGCGCCTCTGCCTCGGCCATCCGCGTGAGCACCTGCTGGCTGCGGACCTCCATCTGCACGCGCGGCGACCCAAAGGTCCGCGGCGCCAGGGCCGCTGCCACGGGCGCGCTCTCCCCGAAGGGGTCTTCTTCGGCGGTCGGAGCGACGGGCTTGCGCGCCACCGTGACGCAGCACCCGCAGTGGCCGTCGCCGTCGTCGTCGTACCCGCTCCCGCACTTGCACGGGCCGGGCCCCGACGGCTCTGCCAGCGGCGGCTGCTCCGCCACCGGCTCCACCGCGGTCTCCTCGCCCGCCACCTTGAGCCCCGCCCGCTCCTGCAGGCGGGTCACGATCTCCTCCATGGCCTTCTCGCCGATGCCGCGGATGCCCGCGATCTGCGACTGGGTCAGCTTCGCCAGCGCCTCCGCGCTGGGCGGGATGTCCTCCGCATCGAACCACCGTTCGAGGGCCCCCTGCGTCCGAGAGCCCAGCCCGAGTTTGGACAGGTTCATGTGGCTACCCCTCCCCGCGCGGAATGTCGTCGTCCTGGAACACGTCTGCGGCGCTGCGCCCGCCACCGAACTCCTGCGCGACGGTGGTCTGCCGCTCCTCGATCGAGTCGAATGTGGCCTTCAGGCTGGCGATATCCGCCGCGGTCCACTCCGCGACCGGCCGCCCGACCTTCCGGACCAGGTCATCCTTCGTCACGCCGATCCGCTCGAACGACTGATAGAGGCGCGTCATGCCGGACTGCCCCTCCCGGGTCACCTGCTGAGCCGACCCCTCGAGGCTCGCCCGCATGACCGCCTCGACTAGGCCTTTCGGCATGGCGTTGACGACCACGTTCCGCATCACTTTCGACTGCCCGATCTGGAAGGCGATGTCTTGCGTGCGGTCCGCGTCCATTTTGCCGACGCCGTCCTTGGGCTTGCGCTGCAGGAACGACCTCGTGATGGTGTAGCCGGTCTCGATGTCGATGAACTTGCCCTTGAGCGTCCAGTGGGACGGGGTCTCGGCAATGACGTCGGCGGACACGGCGCAGTTGCCCCACAGCCGCGCGAGCATGTTCGCCGCGGCGATGCTCGGGCCCTGAATCACGGACTTGGAGCCGTCGCGGTTGTTCGCGCTCCACTGGTAGACCAGCTTTTCCGGGAACGCGCGCGCCTCGTCCTCCGCCCGCTTGCGGATGAGCCCGACGTCGCGCGCCACCTGCACGCGCACGGCCGTCACGAACTCCGTCTGGGTCTGCTGGAGCACGGCCCCGCCGGCCACCTGATCCATGAGCGCGGCGCCCGCGGCCGAAGCCATGGCCGGGGCGGCCGCCGCCGGACGGTCGGGGCGGGTTGTCTGCTGGGCTCTCGCCCGGTACTTGTCTTTCGCGGTTGGTTCGGCCATTTAGCTAGCTCTCCTTTTCGACGCTGAGACTCAGCCCAGGTCCTCTGAAGTACAGCCCTTCGATGTCGTCCGTGCGAATGCGCACGCTGTAGCTGTCGAAGTCCATCAGGTCCCCCGTCACGGACTCCCCGCTGGGGAGCGTGAGGCAAACCACCTTCCCCACGAGCGGCGCCAGGAACGCCTCGCTGCAGGCATTGCGGCCGCGGCGCACTGCGCCCCCGGCGGGTTCTTCCGCGCGCGGCGTGACCCGCCCGCCGCGGCGCTCGTAGACGGGTGGGTCGGGGCGGTTCCTACGGGTGTCCATCCAGTCCCTCCTTGCCCTCGGACAGGGCGCGTTCGCGGTCGGTCATTGTGTCCAGCACGCGCACCACGCCCGTGCTGTCGCAGAGCTTGCACGGCTGACCGCCCCCACACTCGCAGGCGCGAGTGAGAAACGGGTAGCCGGCGTTGATCCGAATGTCCTCGACGGCCGAGATCAACAGCGCGACCTCGGCCAGCTGCCCCATGCTCAGGCTGGACACCCGTTCAGTGGGCAGCCGGACGTACCCTCCCAGGGGCGCGCCCAGAGTCTGCAACTGCTCGCGCGTCGGGGGCTGGTCCCCCGCCTGGACGCCCATGAACGCCAGAACCGCGCCCAGGCGGTCGCAGTCCTCGGCCTCCAGCCGCAACAGGTCGGCCGTGCGCAGCACGATGTACTTCTGTCGGCGGGCGGCGAAAAACGCGGCCAGCCGGGCGGGAGAGTCAACGCCCCAGGCGGTGATCATTTGGGCCTCGAAACGAAAACGCCCCGACCGCCGGAGGTTCCCCGCGAGGGTTTCGGGGACGGAAGGGCGGCCGGGGCTGGTTTTTTCGTCATGGCGGGTGTTCGCCTTTTTCTCCCGCCGTGCGCAGTGTGCGCGCGGCGCTTCCATTCGCGAACATAAAGGGCGGTTGCGGGCTTGTCAACGAAAAAGTTAAAGCGCCGGACAGGGCGAAAATCAGACCAGGATGTTGTTCGTGGCCAAAACCGCGGGGATGACTGTCCCGCACGCAGGGGTCGTGATCCCGTCGTTGCAGTTGTTGTTGTGCAGCACCACCGACACGATCCCGCTGCACTGGATCGACCCGTTGGCGCACGCGGCTCCGGTGTTCTGGTCGGTGTTGTCCGCGACCACCGCCCTGAGCGCGGTCAGGAGGTTCACCGCCTGCGCGGCCGTCACGGCGCAGCGGTAGACGTGATTGTCGGTCCATGACAGGTACGCGTCCTCGCGCTCGCCTGCCCCGTGTCCAACAATCTGCGCAATCTCGGTACTTCCGGCAAGCGTGATGGCGAAGTGATTGTCGGTGTACACCCCGCCGCACATGCTGTGGAGCATCTGTTTCCAGATTCCGCCAAAGAACCAGCACCCGGTCACCCGCGGCGCGCGGGCCCCGCCGGTGATGGCCACCAGCTTCTGCTCGCTCACTGCCGCGAACGTCGCGAGCGTGCCGTCGAACCGGCAGTTCCGCAGCTCGATCCGGCCGGTCCCCGCCCCCGCCGTGTCCTGCCCGATCACGAACCCGTTGATCGGGGCCAGCGCCTCGGTATCGATCTCGTCGAAGAAGGAGTCCTCGATCAGGATGCCCCCGGCGGACGTCGGGTCGAGCATCACGTGGGGAAACAGGCCCGCGCGGGTGAAGCCGTTGGGCAGCATGATCTTTGTGCAGTGCATGTGCTTCGCGCGGATGTTCCCCCCGCGAAAAACGACCGGACTGTCGAGGTTGGTCAGTTGTGCAGGCACGAGGTTGTTGAAGTCGATTTCCAGCCCGTCAATCCGCGCCGAGCCCCCGACACCGTGATTGTTGACGTAGACGATCGGGTTGACCCACGCGCCGCCGCACGCTGCAAGGTGGATGTAGCAGTCGTTGATGACCAGCCGGCCAACTGCCGTCGACTGGATCGCGTAGCTGTCGGTCACAACGTCCGTGCAGTACCAGTGGCAGGCATCGAATTTCACGGTCTGCCCGGTCGGGCAGCTCACCCCCCAGGAGCCCGCCTGCGTGAGCCGGCAGTCGCGGAAGGCCACCGTGCCGTCCATGCCCGGGGCGGACGTGGTCGTCGCAACCCGCACGATGGACGTCGCGCCCGCGCCGGTCAGCCGGCAGCCCTCGAGGGTCACGCACGTGTCCGCGCCGTCGACCAGGAGCGCCTCGGTCGTGGCCGCCGCCGCGGCCGCGTCTGCCAGCAGGCAGTCGACCAGCCGGACGGACTGGGCCGCGGCCACCTGGACGCGCCCGGTGATGGAGCAGCCTTCGAGCCGCACCCTCGACGCCGCGACCAGCACCTGCCGCTCGTTCGTGGCGCCGCCCTCGGTCATGTCCACGCCGACCAGACGCGAACCGTCGGAGCCGGCGTTGAACTGCAGCGCCGCGACCACTGCCGCTCCCATGTTGTTCTGCAAAACCACCCCGTCCTCGAGCGCGACGAGCGCGACCGTTTTCGTGAACGCGACCAGGGCCGTCAGGCTGTAGATGCCGGCCGACAGGAGAATCGTGCCGCCGTTGGCCGCGTTGAGCCCGGCGGCCGCCAGGACCAGCGACGCGTACGTGCCGTCACCCCCGGGCCCGCCGGGGCGGTCGATCGTCACCAGCCGCCCGGCAATCGGCTTCAGCGCCTGCAAGCTGGTCGGGGCACTGGCGTACCAGGCGACGCCGAGCATATCGCGCAGTTGCACCCGCACGGCCTGCTTCCAGGTGTGCTCGTCCCCGACGCCGTAGGTCGCGCGGTCGGCGTTGCGGGTCGTGCCACCGCCCCATTCGCCGGCGTAGGCGTTGGCCGCGTCGCCCTCGTAGTAGAGGTGGCGGTAGTCGGCGACGGCGGTGATAATCGGCCCGCCGCCGACCGTGACCTTGTACAGCGGGACCCACTCCCCCGAACCCGGAGGGGCGGCCGTCCACGCGCGAAACTCGGCCTCCCAGGTCATGGACTGCCGGGTTGCAACCGCGTCCAACTGCTCGGCCGCCGCGGCCGCGTCCCAGAACACCCGGTTTTCCGTCGCGGTGTCGGCGAAGACCGCCCGGACGTAGACGGCATAGTCGCCGGCCGCCGCGGCGGAGAAGTCGAGGAGCGTGGTCCCAGGGGTGACTTCGCCGAGCAGCAGCGACATTTGCACGGTCGCCCCGTCGAGATAGGGCAGCCAGCCCCAGCCCTGCGCCAGGCTGGCTGTGTTCCCCACGCCCATGCCGCCGACTACCGTCAGACCAAACCCGCGCAGAATCCGCGCCTGCGTCCCGGTCGTTCCGTAGGTCCGGCCGGGGGGCAGGTCGACCGCGCGCGCCGCGCGCAGGCTCTCCGCCAGGGCCAGTCCTCCGCCGGCTCCGGCCTCGAAGTCGACCAGGTCGACTCGTTCGTTGCTGTATGGGCGCACTCTCTGCATGTCAGTCCATCTCCCCGCGGTAGCGCGGCAGGTAGCCCGCGGGGCGGGCCTCGTCCACGAGAACCTTGGTCGCATAGAGAACGTCGACCAGGTACAGCGGATAATACAGGTCGGGCACTCCGACCGCCTCGGTCAGGTTGGCCACCGACTCATCCCGCAGGGTTTGCCCGCTCGGGACGGTCGTGTAGTCTACGTCCACCTTCGTCGCGGCGGCCGGAAGGGGGTCACGTAGGGTGAGCATCGGGCCGAGGTAGACGCCCGTGCCCACGATCTCAAACCGGACGCCGACCTCGGCGGTGAAGTCCGGGACGAACTCCCAGGTCAGGTTGGACTCCGTGACAAACCCGCCGGCGTAGGTCACGCGCGCCTGCGTCGGGCTGAGGATGGCCTCGACCGGGAACACTCCGTTATTCCCGACCAGACTGCCGCTGATCCCGATTTGCTTGGTATCGTCGAAGTCGCGAAACAGCGGATCGTCCAGTTCGATGATCGCGCCGTCGCCCACGCCGGTCTGCCCGCTGACCGCCGCTCCCGCCCGGGGAATGCCTGCCAGCGTCACCGCCCCGGGGGCGATGAACGTGCAGAGCCAGGTCCCGCGGTTCTCGGGAAGGTCCGCGTGCGTTGCGACCATGACGTCCGCAGCGAGAAACGGGGCCGCGGCCGAAGTCAGCGAATCGGGGTTGGCCATCACGCCGTCTGTCCGCTCGCAATTCCAGTAGTTTCGGCGGGCGGACGTGCGAAACCGAAGGGTGTCCCACCGCACCAGCCAGTCCTGGAGGTTGCCGCAGTCGAAGTACCCGAAGGCCAGCTCCAGCGCGCCCCACGCGCCAACGCCGCTGTAGGAGAACGACAGCACCCTCTGGCCGCCGACCTCGACATAGACCTCGTCGTCTGCCCGCCCCAGGACCACCCGATACCACTGCCCGGCCGTCCAGGTGATCGCAACCGAGGCCCAGGTCGAGACCTCGTCCGCGGTGCAGATCGCGATGGTCGTGTCGCTCCAGCCGACGGTGCATTCCTTTGCGCCGTCGCGGACGGTCAGCTTCCAGGGCAAGCCCCCGGCCGTGATCACGCCCGACGGCGCCTGCCACCAGATCCCGAGCGTCCAGGCCTCGCCGACCCACGTCGGGAGGTACTGGTAACGGCCGCCCGCGAGGATGCCGCCGGTCATGTCGTGGACCAGCGCCCCGCTCACGATGCTGAACACCGCCCCCTCGACCCCGCCGCCCTCGGCCACGTACGTCCACGGCACCGGCGCCGCCGACGGCAGGGCGTCCATGTCCAGCGCCAGCGCCAGGTCCGCGCACCGTACGGACTCGACCGTCCGGGGTTCGACCGCCAGGGCCACGTCGACGAACGCGGCGGACGTCACGGTCTGGCGCGCGGGCAGGTACGCCCGACCCTCGTACTCCGTGCCAGGCTCAAGCTCGGGCGTGTCGAGGTAGATGCGGCAGGGGAACCGCACGGCGCTTGTGCGCACCCGCCACCCGCCTTGCGGGTAGAGCGCTTGCAGCAGCAGCTCGAGCATGAAGATCGTCCCCTTGGGGCCCGCTGGCAGGCACTGCAACACCCGCCGCCACTGCTCGGCTCCCAGACCCCGCGGCCGGTCGAGGCCTCGCAGGCGCCCCAGGCGGGTGAGCCCCTCGTCGCTGGCGGTTGGCACCTGCAGCTCACGACGGAGCCGGTCGGTGCCGCTCCACCCGCCGCCGACGTCGAGCACCAGGGCCCCCTCGGGCGCGTCGCTGCCGAGGTAGCCGTCGTCGAGATACTGCCCCATCCGCCAGGCGACATTGACCTCGTCCACCGTGAGCGCCGGGCCGGTGAAGTCGCAGACCGCGCCGCTGACCACGGCCGAGATTTTCCGCAGGCCGGCGTTGGCGGTGCTGCCCGCGACCGACGGCAGCAGCCAGAGCGCGCGCCCGACGTCGCCGGCGACGAGCGCGCCCTCCTTCCGCAGATCGATCCTCTGCGGCACTGCAAGCCGCACGGCCCCCTCCTCTCCGCCGACCCACGAGCCCAGCCCCAGCAGCGTCTGGGCAGTCGGGACAAGCTCTCGCGCCTGATAGGGGCAGGCGGCCGCCTGCCCCGCCACGTGCACGCGCATGAGCGGCGACAGGGCCCGGGCCGAGAATCGATCGGCGCTCTCGACATGCAGCGACGCCAGCCGCCACTGCACGTCGGCTGCGTCGGTGAACGCGACCACCCCGCCGGTATGCGCGTGCACGAGCGTGACCTCGGTCGAACTGACAACGACCGAGATCTGGTAGGTCCCGCGGTGGGCCGCCGGCGACAGCAGGTCCACCAGCAGGTCCACGTGCGCGGCCGCGAAGACCGCGCGCGCGACCTTCAGTTGCGTGGGGTTCGCCAGCTCGAGCACGCCGTCGTTCCCTCCCCAGGGGTGACTGCAGCGCAGGCGCGTCGCGAGCTGGCCGCCAAGCTCGCTATCGCCCTCGGCGATGGCCCAGACCAGCGCGTGCAGCAGCTCCATCCACCGGGCGCCCGTCCGGGCCTCCAGCTCCGCCCGTCGGGGCCCGACAGCGAGGGCCGGCGCGAACATCCGGCGCATGGCCCACAGGCGGGTGTCGAAGCTGCGTTCGATCACAGTCGCCGCGAGCACCGCGCTCAGCCCGCCCTCGTGCGCGGAGAACGAGACCGCCCCCACCTCCGCCGGCGGGGTCCAGCAGCGGAGGGTCAACCCGTCGGTGCTGAAACACCCGTAGCCGTTGCCGGGCCCACCGTGGCACGCCAGATCGGCGGTGGTAGCGGCCGTGCCCAGGTGGACCGCGATCGGAACGCCCACGGGGAACACCCCCCCGAGGGTCACCCGCTGCCCGCCACTTTCGACCAGGGGGGCGGGGCTGTAGGTCGTGAGCACCAGCGGCATGAGCGCGCTCCTACGTAATGGACACGTTGCTCGCGAGCAGCCGGGCGAGCTGCTTGCGGCCGATGGCGACGTTTTCGGCCGGGTTGCTGATCGCGACGTCGAAGACGCCGGCGACGGCCTTCGCCCGCGCCACCAGCTCCGAGACCACAACCCACTGCCCGAGGCCCTGGCCGTTCACGTACGCGCTCCAGGCGCTGAGCACGGCCGCGGCGACGGTGGCGAAAACGTACCCGTTCAGCACCGTGAGGTTGGCGGAGATCAGGATCTGCCGGATGGCCGCAGGCATGGCCCGCACGTACGAGCCCGCGGGGATGTACCCCGGATAGTTGACCCGGTCGGCGGACTTCCCGTCCAGGATGTCCTGCGCCTCCTTCAGCAAGCCGGTGAAGTGGGTATAGTCCGCGTCGACCACGTCGCCGGCCGTCAGGGCCGTGGCGAACACGATCTGGCCGGTCGCGGCGTTGAGCCAGTAGTCCGTGCCGTGCACCTGGACCACGGCGTTGATGCGCACGGTGTAGCTGGCCTCGGCCTTGACCGCGTTGTTCGCGAGGTACACCTCCTCCTCCCCGCCGACCGCCGCCGCCAGCACGACCTCCCCGACCACTGCGACCGGGGGGGAAGCGGTCTCGATCGTCCCGGCGCCATCGTCGCAGAACACCTCAACCCACCCCCGCACGGCCGGGTCCTCGACCGTCTCGGCATACCGCACCGCCTCGCCGGTCGAGAGCGTGGCCAGCAGCGCCGCGTACGCCAGCGAGGGCGTGGTCGACCGAGCGAGCGACCGGCACCAGAGGCGGTAGCGCGTGCGAACCTCGTCGTCGCTCTCGCGCGCGCGGCCGCTGGTCACGGCCGCCAGGTTCGTGACCGTGTCGACCCCGCTGGGAGCCGAGGGCATGGAGTTGACCGCCCCGAGCGCGACGTTGTAGGCGCTGCCCGCCTTTTCCGCCCGGGCCGCGATCGCGGCCGAGGTCGTGAGCCCGGCGAGAATGCTGCCCGAAGCCGTCGTCAAAAACCGCCGGGCGGGGGTGCTCCCGATGGCTGGCACCTCGGCCAAAGTGCCGACGGGGATCGCCACGGTCCCGATGATGCCCGCGCGCCCGAACTGAAGGGTCGTGGACGCGTACTGTGCCGTGCGGCGGGCCTCGAAGCCGGCCTCCACCGCCGGCGCCACCAGCGCGTCGAGATCGTCGCCCTGGACCTTGTCGATGTCGACCAGGTCTTGAGCCCGGCCGATCGAGTACCACTGCTCGTCGTCCTCGCGCGCGGCGGCCGCCAGGACATGCTTGAGCGCGGCGGTGTCCGCCAGATCGGTCAAGGCCGATCTGGCTACGCACCGCGTGAGCATGCGCTCCAGGATCTCTTCATACCGCAGGGGAGTGAGCGCCACTGCCGGTCTCCTTTATCGAATCGTCCGGGCAATCGGCCGGGCGGTATCGCCGCCCACGGGCAGAATGCTCGCCTCAAGCAACAGCGCGTCGCCCGCACCGCTGACAGAAAACGACAGCAACTGCTCAACCCGCCGGTCGGCCAAGATCTGCTCGCGAATGCCCAGCGAAAGCTGCGCCTCCGCGTCCGTTACGCCGGGCCCGCCCACGGCCACCGGCAGCCCCTGGTCGGGGAATAGCGGAGCCTCGCCGCGGCTGTAGCGCAGCGGCAACAGCAGCGCCTGCTCCAGGTTCCACATGCCGCCGATCATGCGCGCGTCGACCGATCCGCCGGCGGTGTCGACCTCCAGCCCCAGCCCGCCCCCCGGGGCGGAGCGTTCCACCAGCGCGAGGTCGACACCCAGGGCCACGTCCAGGGGGTCGGTCGACTTGGCCGCGTCGGCCAGGTCCAGCGGCTCGCCCGTGGTGACCACCCCCGCCTGCTGCTGCCTGGCCGAAACGACCGGCACCAGCAGCGCGGAACCCGGCCCGAGCACGCCAAGTAGCGGCGCCTCTGCCACGTAGGGCGGGGCAAGTCGGTTGGCGATGACAAGCTCGCGCCAGCGGCTGGCGGTCCCGAGATACCGGGTCGCCAGGGCCGCCAGGGTGTCCCCCCGCTGGACCATTCGCTGCTCCCATCCAACTGCCGACTGGGCTGAACTGGCGACCGCCGGCTGGGCGGTGCTGGCCCGCAGTGCATCGCCCGGACGGATGCCGGCCGTGGCGAACGCCTTTTCGGGTGAGAGCCCGCCGCGCCCGGCGGTTCCGGCCGCTTCGGCCGCCGTGAGCGCCTCCGTCCGGGCGGCCACCGCGCCGGCGTCGGTTGCCGCGGCCGAGTCGGAGTATCGCGCCTGCGCCGCCTCCCACGTGGTCTGGAACTTGTCCCGGGCTGCGACCGTGAAAGCCAGACAATTGTCTTCGAGCTGGCGGAAGGCCTGCTCAACGTCGGCCGGGAAGTTCACCGCCGCGGCAAAAGCGTCGGCCGCGGCGGCGCAGGCGTCGGCAGCCTCCAGGATGAACTTGCGCGGGAGATTCACGACCGACTTCGCGCCGTTGATCAAGTCCGTCCCGGCGGAGCAGATGCTCCCGAGGTCGCCCACCAGGTTCGCAAGGTTGCTCACGACGCGAGACAGCGCCCCGAACGCGGCGTTCACGTCCTGGAGCGTCGCGGCGATCGACTGCACGGCCGCCCGAATGCGCGAGATCGTGTCGGCGATCTGCTCCGCGGCCGACTTCTCCAGGTTGTTGAACACGACCGCCTTGGCCGCCCCGACGACGGCGAGCTGGATGTCGTAGCGGTAGGTCACGGCGCCGCGTGCGGCCGAGCGGTCCAGACGGACCTTGCGCGGCTCGACCTCGAGGTGCAGCCGGTCCTTGAAAACGTGCAGCTCCATGCGCGTTTTGGGCCCCGTGACTGGATCCCGCGCGAGCTGGCCGTAGCCCTCGAAACAGCGGTTGGCGAGCTGCCACCACTGCATCTGCGGGCTGATGTCCTCCATAAACCCGCCGCCGGTGGACAGCAGCCCGGTGAACTGGCTGTTCGACGGAGCGAATGTGAGCGTCCGCTGGGGCCGGAGCTTGAACCCCATGGAGCCCGAGATCGAGATCTCGCAGATGGCCAGCCCGCCGCGTTCGCGCACGGTTCCGCTCTCCTGCAGGGCGGTGATGTCGAGGCCGAACGGCAGGTCGTAGGAGAAGTTCTCGGGCGCTACCGGCAGGGGGAACAGGGCCGTCCCGTCCGAGCCGCAGGGGCCCTTGAACGGCTGGCACACCACGCGGAACAGCCAGGGCAGCTGCTGGCACCACCGCCCGTCGCCCGTGCGCTGGGCGCGTTTGAGCTCGACAAGCTGGGCAATCAGGCTGCTCGACATATCACCCGACCTTCGTAACCTTCGTCGGCGAGAGCGCCACCGCCTCGCAGACTGCCTTGAGCCCCTTCAGCAGCGTGGAGTAGTCGCTGACCGACACCGACGCTGCTCCGCCATCGTACACCGCGATCTGCTGCACCGCGGTCTGAAGTAGGTTCGCGAACTGGGGAAGTAGCAGGGTCGCCTGGACCACCGGCTGCGGCAGGGGCCCGATCGTGATGGATGTTGAGAGCGCGCCGATCCCCACGGTGGCGCCCTTGAGCGTCACCGCCCCGGTCGCCGTGAGGCTCACCGCCGGGGCCGAGACGGTGACCTGGCTCTTGCCGTCGACCGAGATCGTGCCGGCCTTGGCCAGCGCGACCTTGCCGCCGCCTGCGTCCACCAGGGCGACCCCCCCGAGGTTGTCGAGCTGGACGGACGAGACGGCGCCGGCGCCGTCCTTGGTCTCGATCACGATCTTGCCGCCGGTGCCGGACGTCGAGACCTCCGCCCCCTTGGCCCCGAGGGTTTCGGCCGCCGCGCCCCGGGCGTCCAGCGTGAGGTTGCCGCTGGCGTCCCAGTCGATCGCGGTGCCGTGGTGGCGGATGCGACGGACGCGCCCGCCTGAGGCCTTGATCGCGGCCGCCGCCGGATGCCCGGCCGTGAGGGGCAGGATCACCGGTTGGCCGGTGTCGTTTTCGAGGAACGCCACGATCACGTGGTCCGCGTCCAGCTTTTCGGCCGGAGTCAGCGCCTGCGTGGCCGAGGCCGCTACCACCAGCGTCCCGCCGCCGATGTTCTGCCGCGCGGCCCGCGGAATCCACAGGTCCTCGTCATGCAGGCTGTGGACGCGCTGAAGCACGGGCACCCTGCTCAACACCCTGCTCATGCGGCCGTACAGCCGGACGTCCGCGCACACGCACCGGATCCCTTGGGCCATCCATCCGCGCGCGGCCCAGGTCGGGGAGTCGGAGAAATAGACCTGGAGCACCACCGCCCGCGACCAGTACCCGCTGAACGGAATGTCCGTCCACGAGGTCCGGCAGCCGGCCTGAATCACCGTTCCGTCGGCCAGGACCTCCGGGGCGAACTCGCTCACAGTGCCTCCTTGTACTCGTTCGAGACCTTCCGCACGAGGTCCATGTGCTGAGAGTCGGTCCCGCGGAACCCGTGGGTCACGGTCAGAGCGGTTGAGCTCCGGGGCCCGGCCGCCGACCATTGCCAGGAGTGCGCCACCTGCTCCACGTACGCCTGCAGGTCGACTCCGCCGCTGCCGTCGACCACGATCTTGTCGCCCGCCTGGACCTCCGGAAGGATCAGGCGTGACTGGAGCGTGCCCGACAGGAGGTAGGGCACCGGGGCCGTCCAGTCGCAGACCAGTCGCTGCCACACCGACCGCTCGTTCACCCAGCCGGCGGCCCCCTGCGAGGCTGCGAGGAAGCGGGTCGACTCCGTGTACGGGCGGATGCCGTGCGTCTGGACCAGGTTCGAGGCCCACAGCGGGGGCGACAGCGCCGTCTGCTCCGAACCAGATCCCCATGCCATGTCGGCCATGACCTCGAAGATGGTAAACCGCTCGTCCCCGCTGCGCCCCAGGTCCGTGCCCTCGAGTATCCAGTCGGGGATGTGCCACGTGCGCAGCGAGCCCCAGGGCCCGGTCGTTCCGCGTACGGTCTCCAGGAACGGACGCTCGCGAATCGCAGCAAACGGGCCGGACGCCCCGATGTCCCACCTCATCTCGTTCAACAGCGGGTTGCACCAGCTATCCAGCGCCTGCGCCAGCGTCTGGCCCGGCGCCGTCCACAAGCCGGACTCGTTGTAGATCGCGCCGCGCGTGCTTTCGCTGGTGACCTCGAGCATGTCGCCCACGGTCGCGGCTCCGGCCACCTGCCGCAGTGACAGCGGCAGCTCCCAGGCGGAGCTGCTCACGGAGTTGCCCGCCTGGAACGCGGCGTTGATCAGCGTCGTGAACACCGCGTCCGGAGCGCCGCCGACCTCCCCGTTCACGCGGTCGCAAAACAGCCCCAGGCTCAGCTCGCGCAGCGACTGAATGTGGAGGTTCGTCCACGCGAGCGGGCGCGTCGCGAGCCCGCCATGGTCAGTCCCGCTGATGGTGATCGTGCGCGATGTCCCGCCCCCCGGCGCGGCCCTCGAGGGTTCGCGCACGACCAGGACCGGCCCGCGCGCGAGCGTCCACTGCTGGCCGCTGCGGAGCACTGCCAGCTCGGCCCAGTCGCCGTCGTCGACCTCCGAGGCAAAATCCTTCGAGGTGGACGTCGGCTTGAGCGTCACGCTCCACTGCCCAGCCGGCGCGCCGATGGATTTTTGCCACTGGGCTCCGATGATCGACGGCTCCCGCCCGCCCGACCACGACAGCGTCCGGGCGGCCGAGCTACGGCTCGTGACCGGGCTGCGGTGGGGGTAGATGGTCAGCGACGCGTGGCACGTCGGGGCCAGCCGCCGCACGTCCGGCGCCGACCGCAAACCAGCGAGCGTGCAAACCGGCGAGCTCATTTCTTGGTCCCGGTCGTCGGGCGTTCCGGCCTCTTCGGTTTCTTCGGCGGCCCGACGTCAGGGACCATGATGTCCTTGATCCAGCTGTTCAGCCCCCCCTGAAACGTCTTCATCATGTCCACGACCTTCCCGATCGCTCCGTGGAAGTTGCCCAGCATCGCCACGTTCGCGTTGCCGATTCGCTCGAGCTTGGCCATCGTCCCCGACCACTGCTGGCCCAGGGCTATCTGCTCGGCCTGGATGCTGGCGGCGGTGACGGCCAGAGGCGCGCCCTTGCCGGCCAGGTCCTCCGCCCCTCCGACCAGCCACTTCTCGTTCTTGCGCCGCGACTTCGCCCCGCCGCCGCTGCTCGAGTTGGCGTAGTCAAGCAAGAGCTGCCGATCGTCCTCGCCCCACCCGTCCTCACCGTACCCCAGGATGTCCCGAGCGGTGCCGGCGTTGACCTTCATCCCGACCGACCCGAGCGCCCGCCTCATAAAAAACGCGCGGTCCGTGAGCTGGTCCTCGGCCGAGCCGGTCCCGGGCATCGAACTGATCTCGCGCCCGAGGTTGAACACCATGCTCGACATGGCCTCCGGGTCGAGCCCGCCCTCGAGTCGTTCGATCGCGCGGATGTAGCTCGAGCGTCCGCCCCGGGGGTCGAAGCCGGCGGCCCGGAGCATCATCATGTGCGCCGGGCTGGACACGCCCTTCTCGCTCACGTCCATGGCCCCGCGGTTGACCGCGGCCACACGCGAGGCCGTCTGGGTCGAGGACACGCCGAGCATGCCGAGCATGGCCGTGTTCGCCGCCGAGCCCTGGACGTCAATTTTCACGCCCCGCTGCTCGGCCTCGGAGCCCTGTTCGACCAGCGCCCCGAGGTACTCGCTCACGTTCGCGCCGCGCAGCCCCTGCTCAACCGCTGCCCGGAGGATGCCCGCGAGACCGCCGCCCATGTTCCGCCCGCCGCCGCCCTCCCGGCCCATGCGCGCGAACTGCCCGGCCGCCTCGGGGCTGATGCCCAACCCTACGTGCGCCGCCAGGGCGACCTTTGCCTCACGCGCGGTCCCCCGTTCGGCTCCGCCGCCGCGGGCCCCCATGTACGAGCCCAGCATCTGCTGAACCTGCGAGCCCTCCAGGCCGAGGGACGCGCCGAACCCCGGACCGAAGCGTCCGAAGTCGCCGAGTCCGCCGGTGTCGCGCGACCAGTGGCCCTTGGGCTCGGCCGCGCCCCCTTCTCCCACCGTGGCCGTGCTCCAGCGTTCCCCTTCTCCGCCCGGCGCGGACCAAACCTCGGGGTCCAGCGCGCGCGCGCGACTTTTGTCGTGCTGCCTCCCCATCTCGCGCACTCTCCGACGAAGCTCCTCCGCACTCACGGGCCCCGTTGCGGGGGAAGGCGCGCGCGCTTTTGCAGGGGAAGGTGCGGCGCTTTTGCGCGATTGGGTCCGCCCCTCCGCCGGGCCGTAGTGGGGCGGATCGGTGGTCAGTATCCGCCCCACCGCCGGGGCTGGCGCCGCCGGGTCCTCCCCCGGAACCCAGACGCGAGGCGCCCGCCCGCGCGAGAACACGTCCAGCCCGCCGGCCCAGTGGACGTTGCCCAGCCGCGCGCGGTCGAAGCCGGTTGCGGCCGAATAGAACGAGCTTGCCGACTGCAGCGCCCCGGCCGCCAGGTCGCCCGCGACGGGCAGCGCTCCGAGCGCGCGCTGCAACCCGCCCATGCCGGGGGAGGTGAACGGCGAGGCCGCTGCGCGCACACCCTTGCCCACGGCCGCGCCAACCATCCGCTGGCGCATGCCCTCCTCGGCCGGCATGAACTCCGCCAGCCCGACCCCCTGCGCCAGCCCGCCCCAGAAGGACCGCCGGCGAGACAGCTTCGCCCTGCGCTCCTCTTCCCCGGCCCGCCGCCGCTCCTCCGCCTCGGCCTTGGCCTCCGCCCGCCGCTGCGCTGCCTCCGCCCGTTCGCGTGCCCGGTCCGCCTGACGGGTGTTCCGGTCCTGCTGCTCCTCCGCCCGGCGGGCCGCGTCCTCCCTCCGCCCGGCCTTCTTCGCCTCGGTCGCTTCCTTGATCGCCGCGGCCAGGCCCTTGAACTCCCTGATCCCCGCCGTTGCCGCCGCGGCCGTGGCCTTGCCGCTGGCCGCGGTCTCCGCCCGGAAGGCCTTGACCTCGCGTACGAGCATTTTGAGGCTGGCGCCGAGCTTGTCCGCCGAGCGCGGGTCGAGCGCCTTCTTGACCTCCTTGCCGGCATCTACAACAGCTTTCGCGCTGGCCTTGATCTCAATGGTATGCGTGGTTTTCGAGTCGGCCATCGGGTCAGCCCTCTTCGTCCAGGTCGGGCTCCTCGCCCCGTGCGATCTGCTCCTCCCACCGGTCGACCAGGGCGTCCCCGGTGGACTCCACCAGGTCAGGTTCGAAGTCCCAGGGCCCGCCGTCGCCCTTGGCGGCCGTCCGGCCCGCGAACAGCGTCCGGAGCGTCACCAGCCGCGCGCGGTCGCCCGGCTCGAGCTGCTCCTCCTGCGCGCGCTCCAGCCGGGCAAGCTCCCGGGCATACTGCCGCCACCAGCGGCCGGTGAGCTCCGCCGGTGAGCAGCTATCCGGGTCCGGCTCCGGAGGTGGGGGCAGGCCCGCCCGAATGTGCCCCAGCGGCGTCCGTGCCTCCGCCAGCACCGCCTCCTGCGTCCACGCCGCTGCGAAAGGCGGCCTCGTGCGTCTGCACCTCCTGATACAGCCGCGCCAGCAGCGCGTCGTCGTACAGCTCGCCCAGGTTGGCCGCCCACTTCGGGCGCTCGATCAGGCTCACGGTCAGATGCGCGAGCACCTCCGCCAGCGACCGGGAGTCCTCGTCGAACGACGGCAGCGGACGGTTGCCGAGCAGGCCGGCCTTGATGCTCGCCACCTGGCAGGCGTTGGCCACGGAAAGCACGTGGTTCGTGAACCGGCCCGACCACCGCCGGCCGCGGGGGTCGACGTAGTCGAGGGTGAAGGTGTAGGCGGCCAGCGTCCGACCGCCGGGAGGCGCGGGGGCAGGGGCGTCCGGAGAGAGGGTGCCGAGCTTGAGCGCCTCGGGATCGGGGCCGGGAGGGGGAGGAACCATGGGTTACGCCTCCGACTCGTCAGCGATGCGCCGAGCGACGAATTGCACGTTTTCGGCCGCCATGCCGCCCGCCTGGACGGAAAGCTGGCGGGACGACACCTTGCAGCCGGTGATCATGGCGATCACCTTGCCGGACTTCGAGTCTTCGAGCGTGCCAGTCAGTTCGCCGGACGTCAGGACGTTCCGCAGGTGCTCCTCGGCGGACACACCCAGCTTGGGCATGACTCCCGCGGCCCGGAGGCCCTTGCCCACCAGGCGCACGCGCGCGGCAGAAAACGCGACGTCGTAGCTCACCGGGACGTGCTCCTCGACCTCGATGTTGTCGAGCACGCGCAGTGCCTCGTACTGGTACTGCTCGGACGTGTCGCAGCCGGTGGCATAGCCGACCTTGACGTTGTTCAGGCTCAGCCGGCACCTGGCGCCGGTGAGCACAAGTCCTGTTTCGGCCACGGGGCCCTCCTATCACGCGGCGGCCGCGCTCACGGGCAGTGCCAGGTGCAGCACGGCCTTGACGAAGTTGATCGGGAGCACCGGGCTGATCTCGGCGCCGGCCTCGATGATGTCAGACACCAGCTCGAGCTGGTGCTTCTGGAAGGTCGTGATCGTGACGTTCACCTGCCGCTCCAGCGCGGCTTTGGACAGTGCCTTGATCCCTGCCACTCGGCTGCCAAAGCCCGGCTGGCCGATCGCGATCTCCATCTCCGTGCGATAGCTGTAAACGCAGTAATCGACTGCGCGGTTGGCGCTCGCCTCGGTGTACGCGAGGTTGCTGCTGATGAGGTAGCTGGTGATCCCGCGAACCACCCGGAAGCCCACGCCGTCCACCGCCTCGCCGAAACAGAGGCCCGCCTGCAGCAGCTCCTCCGCGTCGTCCACCGGGTTCCAGGACGAATCCTGGAGCAGGTCGAGCGTGTTCAGGTACTTGCGCGTCTGGGGCCAGCCCAGGGGCAGGGCCGCCTGCAGGCCGGCCATCATGACCGCGCCGAAAGGCGGCTCGAACGTGGTCAGTGTGCCATCGGACGCGTAGCGTTTGATCCGCTGCGCCCACGTTTGAACATGCCGGCTGTTGAGTGCGACCACCTTGGTCAGGATTTCGGCCTTGGTCGGCGGTCCGGTCAAGGCCGCGTTCATGAACCCGACCTTCGCGTCACACTCGCTCCGGCCGATCACCCCGCACTTGTAGCGGGCGGTCGTGAGCGCGGCCGCGTGCTGCGCGGCGTCGCCCGTGACCGGGACCACGGTGTTGAACCGGAACTTGTAGAGCAGCCTCCAGGCGGCCGTCCAGTCCGACGACTGCGCCGTGGGCGTCGCTTCCTGCCCCGGGGTTGCGCTGCCCTCGTGCCCGCCCGCCAGGAACGTCTTGGCCGCGGTATTGCTCGGGGCGCCCGTGGCTCCGGTCACGCGCGTGGCCGAGACCAGTTGGGACGATGAGTTGAGCTTGTTCACCACCGCCATGAGATCGGCGGTGAGGCTTGCCGACGTCGGGCTCTTGCAGTTGGCGGCGGTGAGGTAGTCCAGGTCGGTCAGAAGCGTGGCTGTGGCGCCCGTGCCGAGTGTGCAGGTATAGCCGGGCGTCGCGTTGAAGCGGTCCGCCAGGGCCTGGAGCGTGGCGCTGTTGGCGGTCGTGATGTTGACCGACTTGGCCGAGACCGTGACCGTTCCGGCGGCTGCCAGCTCGCCCAGTACGAGGTAGGTCAGCGCGGACCACTTGCCGGTCGAGGACACCGGAACCGCGCCCGCCAGCGTCACCTTTTCGACCGCGGCCGCGCCGGCGTCGCTGGTGCCGACCACCAGCACGTTCTCGACGCCGGGGGCGCTGCGCACGAGCGACAGGACCTCGTTCGCGACGGTTGCATTGCTCAGCACGGCCAGGCCGCGGAAGAGCGTGGCCGGCACGAGCGTGAAGAGCGTGAGGCCGGCGCCCACACGGCGGACGGTCACGTTGCCCGCCGGAGCCGGGCTGATGATGCCGGCAAGCACGCCGTTGGCCTGCCAGGTCTTCGCGCCCGCGACGGGGGTAACCCCGTTGCAGGTGATCGTCTCGGTCTGCGCCGCGCCCGCGGCGTCCAGTCCATAGAGGGTCACGATCTGCGTCGTGTCACCCGCGCCGGTCGATACGATCTCGACCACCTGGCCCGCAACTGCGGGGTTGGTGATATCGCCGTCCAGGCCCGCGCGCGCGAGGGTAAAGGACGTGTACCAGGCGGACGCGGTGTTCGTGGCCGTCAGCGTCGAGTACCCCCCCGCGGGCGTCGCCGCGAGGAAGATCAGAGACGCGAGCGTGTCACCGCCGACGTTGTCCAGCGGCTCGGTCGTGGACTCGAACCCGACCGTGACCAGCTTGCCCTTCGTGGTCCCGGTCGCAACGGTGAAGTAGACCTGGCGCGTGTGGTAGCCGTAGTCGACGGACTTGATCAGCGCGCAGTTGCCCCCGCCGTTCACCATGTACACCTGGCTTTGAATCGACGGGTTGACCTTGACGAAGATCGCCTCGTCCGCGCCACCCTCCGCCGCCGGGTCGAGCGACGGGGCGAACACGATGTCGACCGCCTCTCGCAGGTCCCCGCCGCGGTAGAACCGGGACGCCACCGACTGCGAACGCGCGCTTTCGAGCTGGGGCTTGATCGTCTTGGTCAGGTCGATCGCGGTGTAGGGCTTGCCGCCGCGCGCCAGCCCGACCAGACACACGACGCCCGCGGACGTGAGCCCGGCAGCCTCGAGACCGCTGGCGTCGACGTCGCTGTAGGCGCCCGGAACGCTCATCAGGCGCCCCCGGAAAAAGATCGTGGTGACCATCGGGCACCTCCTCCGTTATGGCAGCAGTCCCCGCGAGGGGAGCTGGTCGTACTCGGCGCGCAGTTTGTCCCAGCGCGCCATGGTCTCTTCCCGCAGGCCGGCCCAGAACAGGAACCCGCCGTGGAAGTGGGCCCGCTCGCCGCGCGTCTGCAGGTACACCTCCGCCCGGACCTTCGGCTCTACCTCCGGCTCGGGCTTCACGTGCGGCTTCTCTTTCGGCTCTTTCTCCCGCTTGCTCATATCGTCGGCTCCTCAACCGTGAACCGCGCCGTGGCGGTCGCCCGACCGAGCGCGGCCGCTTCCTCTGCCGGGAGGTCCCCCGCCGCGGGGGCGGGCTCTCCGTCGTTCAGGGCGACGGCCATTGCCGTTGGCACCGGCCGACCATGGCGCTCTGTCCACTGGTAATCCGCCTGCATGGAAACCGATATCCGCCGGGTCCACAGCCCGGCGGGGGTGTGGGTGTCTGGCTGGACCTCCATGCCGCGGACTCCGATCTGGTCGTAGCCAAGCTCGATCAGCGCGGTCCTGGACGCCTCGATCAGGTTGCGCGCCAGGCGGTAGAGGTAGCCGCAGACGTCGTAGTGCTCGGCCATGACCAGCAGGTCCACGCGCACCTGCTGCCGCACCACCTGCAGCTCGCCGGGCTCGCCGTCGTCGTCCAGGAACTGTTCACCCGCTTCGTCCGCCGCCTGGGCATCCATGCCCAGGAAGTCGACCGCGTCGGCCTCCTCCCCCAGGAGCACCACGATCAGGGGCAGGGTCTCGCCCTGCTGTGGCCAGCCGTACTGAGTGTGCGGCGGCGCGTCGTCCCAACTCGCCCGGGCCGCCGCCGCCTCGGCCGCGCTCAGCCCCAGGCGCTCGAGAAAGCGCGCGTACCGCAGCGAGTCCGCCAGGTACGGGGCCAGGCCTTCGTCGAGGAGTCCGCGGACGTCTCTTTCGGGGTAGTGCATCGGTTACCGGTCGCCTCCGGAGGCTCCGTGCAGAATACCCTGAATCGTCGCGGCGGTGATACGCCCGACGTGCTGCACGACCTCCGCGCTCAGATTTCTCGCCGTGATCCCCGGGTGCATCCACCCGCGGGGGTTGGCCGTGCTGATCCGACGAAAGGTCACGTACTGCGTGCCCGTGGACGCCTGGTATGTCTTCCGGTCGCGCCGCGCGCCGGTGTAGATGCCGGTGGTGTGATGCGGGGCCAGCAGCGGACCGCCGTGCTTCTCCGGCAGGCTCTTTCCCCCCTTGAGCTTCAGCGCCCGGCGGTAGATGGCCTTGCCCATGGCCTCGGCCGCGGCGGCGGTCATGCCGCCGGTCAGGGCCCGCGAGTGCTCCCCCCGGGGGCCGTAGGGCTGGCCCATGGGCGAGCCTACCAGGCCGGTCGTGCCGGGGGTGCCGTGGCGCATCGGCACGTTCGCGTACCAGCCGCCCTTGCCGTCCGGACGCCGCTTCGACGCGTTCGGCCCGAGCAGGGTCGTGCGCATGTCGAACGGGTCAAGCCCGCGCTCGATCGCCACCGGCAGCCAGCCCAGCAGCGTGATCACCCGCCGGCCGGGCTCGGACTCCACGTGCTGGATCCCTTGGATGTAGGTCTGCGCAGTCGACCGCAGGCGCTCGCCGGCCAGCTTCTCCCACTTCGCCCGGGCCGCACTCGACAGCAGGTCCAGCACGACCTCCTCGATCTCGGCGCCGAGGGCCTCAAGCCACAGGGCCGGCTCCACCAGCTCGGACAGGTCGATCTCGATCACGAGGCGCCCCCGAGAAGGAAGTCGAGCATGCCGGTCGCCACGTGCGGCATGGCCGCCCGGTACTGGCCCTTGTCCGCCTGTGCATATCGGTAGGCAAAGGGCAGATCGGTGAGCCGGTAGACCGGGTGGGCATCGTAGGCGACCGTGATCACCGTCCCCCTCGCCGGGGGAGTGCCGAGCCAGGTCAGGACGCCATCGATCAGGCGGAAATGCTCAGTCTCGCGGTACACGGTGTCGACCGTCCGGAGCACATGCACCTTGACCGGCGCGAGCTGGAAGCCTTGCAGGGCCCGGCGGGGCTCGTGCTGCAGGGTCGGCCCGCCGCCGCAAACGATCAACTGCGTGAGCATGAGCGTCGCGTCCCGCAGTTCGATCCGATCCATGAAGCCCAGCGTGTTCTCCGCCTGAGCGGTGACCTGGACCGACCCGCGCGGCCACTGGCCGGTCTCGCCGTGCATTTCGAGCTGCAGCGGCGGGTGCAGGACCAGCATCTTGACCGCGACGGCCGTCCCGTCCTCTGACACCTCCACCCGGTTGCCGTGGTCGTCCGTGAGTCGGTCGGGAAACTGCGGGAGCATGGCCATCCAGCCGGTGTTCTTGCACAGCGGGCAGCCGACGGTGGGCTGTTCCGTCGTCGCAGACCGGCAGGGGCAGGGCAGCCCACGCGACCACCAGACACGCTCGCCCTGTCCATGGATCTGACGTTCGTACTGCTCCGGCCGAACGCCGACAACGGGGCGGCCCTTCGTCCCCTTGGGCAGGCCGGTGATCACGCGACGGTCGCTCGAACGCCGAGGTAGCGGCGGCGCATCACGGGCAGCTGCTCCTTGATTTCCGACTTATACTGGATTAGCCGACTTCCGTAGCCGGCATTGGTGGCCGAACTTGTGGTCCCGATGGACTGCGAGAGCCCGTCGGTGCCGGTGCTGACCGAGGCGATGCCGGCTCCCACCAGCAGGTCGCCCGCCAGGTTCAGCGCGCCGAACGCCGCTTTCTTGCCCAGCAGCTCCCGCAGGTCGTAGGGCAGAGCGCCCTTCGCGAAGCCCGCCACGTAGTCGACGCCGATGGCCTGCGGGACAAACTCCTGCGTTTGCAGCAGCGGCAGGATCGCGCCTCCGGCTCCGATCTGAAAACCGGCCAGTGCGCCGTACGCCGGAACGATGTGCAGCGTCCCGCCCTCGCCGTCCAGGCGAATCCATTCGGGCGGAATCGTGACCGAAGGCGTTTGCGTCGCGGGGTAGAAGACGTTGAGCGCCGACACACTCTGGACCGGCCGCTCGAAGAGCGATAGTCGGCAATAGGACTGCCAGTCCCGACGGAAGTAGTCGTGGCGCTCGTCCACGATCGTTTTCGGAGCCAGGCGAAGGCCGGGAAGCTGGCCCTCCAGCCAGTCGATCGCGAACCGAATCGACCACTGCCACAGGCTATCGGGGTAGGGGGTGTTGTTGGCGTCGGTGAGGTCGACGCCGAACAGGTAGTGGTCCTTGAGCTGCTGCACGCTCAACACATGGCTGGACAGTGCGGGATCCCAGCCGAGCACCGCGTCCGACAGCGGCCCCTGGAGGGCGGTCGCGCGATGAACGCCGCGCCAGCAGTACCAGGTGCCGGCCGGCTGGACCGGGTCCTCCCAGAGGTAGGAACTTACTCCCGGCATGAGCGGGATGCGCGTGTCAGCGGTAGTGAACTCGGTAAACGGGCCGGTTGCGCTCGGGCCGGTGTGGATTTCGATGTGGCTGTAATACTTGAGCCACAGGTCCAGCCGATCGATCTTGATGGCGAGCGTGTTCACGGCGAGCGGACCCTATCCTCGCCGGACGAAGGCGATAACCTCGAACGTGGTCACCCCGCCGGTCGACTGCACGTGCAGCCCGCCGAACTCGGCCGGCCAGGGCCCGATGGTAGCGCCGCCCGCGACGGTCCAGTAGACGTCCGCGTCCCGGTCCGGGACTGAAAACGCGACTCGCAAGGGGTTGCCGCCGGTGTTCACCAGCACCAGCCCGTTCGCCACGCCCTTGCGCAGCAGGTGCGCGCTCCACGCCCCCACCGCCGCCGAGCCCTTGATGATCTCTGGGATGCCGCCGGTGACGACGTACATAAGTGCTCCGTGGGGCTATATGGCCCCGCCCTCCCAGAGTGCGGGGAAGGGCGGGGCGAAGGGGAAACCGACTACCGCTGCATCACGCCGGCGGCTACTCCGCGGCGGTCTGGACCTCCTGGTAGGCCCGGCAGACGAACTTGACGTCGCACTGGAGCACGACGTCGACCTTGATCTCGATGTTCCCGGTCGCGTCCGTGATCACGGTCGCATCCACCGGGTACACCGCGATTCCCGCCGCGGTGGTGTACTTCATCTGCGCGTCGCCCCCGTCGGCCCCGCCGCCGTCCTGCCAGTAGAAGTCGTGCGCCGCGCCGTCCTTGTTGTTGATCAGGAACACGCCGTCCAGCCTCATCGCCCGGACGGGGATCGGGTCCTTTCCGGCCGCCGCCAGGGCGACGTTCAGGTCCGTCAGGACTGCCCAGGACTCCTGCGTGGCATTCACCGCCGCGGCCTTGGTCGCGGTCTTGGGGTAGGAGGGGGTACGCTTGGTGGCGAACCGCTCCTCCGTCATGAAGGTTCCTTTTTCGACGGTCATTTCAGACACTCCTTCTGCCCCTTCAACGGGGCCAACTGCTAGGAAATCGCGGAGTTATAGGCGTAAGTGAACGCCCTCAAATGGAACTTGAAGGTCACGTGGTCCTTGTCGTCCACCTGGATTTTGATATTGCCCGACGCGTCCGTGATCAGCTCCACCGGCACGAGATAGCTCCCGATCGCCTGCGGGGTCGTGCAGGTCTGGACCTTGTCCACGCCGGAGGGGGTGCCACCGTCGGCGAACAGGACCACGTGCGACACTGCGTCGTCCCGAATGACCTCGAGCGCCCCCACCAGGTAGACCGCCCGGGCCGTCACGATCGGAGTCACGAGCACCGCGTTGAGCAGCGCCACCAGGTCCTCGTCCTCCCACGCGGCCGACGCGGCGCAGCCGAAAGCGGCCGTCTGGATGTCCGACGGCACGCGGTAGAAGTGGATGCCGGCGGTGCCGCCGGAGATCGCTTGCGGCGTGCCGGCGATGCCGGCAGTGCGGGTGCCGTGAATCCAGATGTGCACCACCTCGCCCGCCACGCCGCCGGTGAGGTCGAAGCCCGCGCCAGTGATGCTGGACTCGTCGACCTTCGCGGAAGTCTCACCGTGGATCATGATGCGGTAGACCGTATCGGCCATGTTCGGCAGGTCGAAGTTGACGAACCGAACCGCGTGGGGGGCCGCGCCGGAAAGCGTGGTTTTGAAGCTGAAAAGGGTGTCGCCGTCGACCAGCGTGGCGTCGACTTTCTCGCCGCGCTTCGTGGTCAGACGGTTCCGGGGGTTGCCGCTCATGCGTCACCTCGCCTGGCCCGCCGGATGGCGGCCAGCAGCTTTGCCGTGCTCGCGCGCTTGTCCACGCCGGCCACGCCCTCGGCCTCGACCAGCCGCAGCAGCTCCTCGCGCGTCTTGCCGCCGAGGTCGTCGACCAGGGGGGCGTCTTCGTCCGTCGGGCCGTCCTCCTCCACCTCCAGCCCCGCGCCCGGCACGTCCTCCTCTGCCGCTGGCAGCGCGGACTCGAGGCTCTGCGCGCGCGCCTCCGACTGCTGAACGCGGGCGGCGAGCTGGTCATTGACCGCCTGCAGGTCGCGGCTGAACGCGCGCAGCCGATCGAGCTCGGCCTCCATCGCCGTCTGCCGCTGGAGCGCACGGTCGAGCTGCTCTCGCAGCGAGGTCGACTCGACCGCCCGGGCGTGAACGTCCACCTGTGCGGCCGCCGCTTCCGCCGCCGTCGCCTCCCGCCACATGGAGCCCTGGAGCATGGCGGCCGCGTGCTCGGGCGTCACGCGGACCATGCCGCGTTCGTCCAGTTGGTACTGCGTGGCGCCGACGGTCAGCAGCCCCGGATCGGTGGGGCTGCGTCGCCGGCGATGATGGATCAGGACCTTCATGGGGGGCCTCCGTGGGGAAGGCTATCGGCCCCAGTTACCCAGGGCCGATAGCGTCAGCGTCCGCTAGCCGTACAGGGTCGCGTTGTCGCGTCCGGCGCTCCCCGGGGCCCTCCCGACGTTCTTGTAGACCACTCCACGGCCCGGGGCGTAGAGCGCGGGCGCGCCGTAGATCAGCTGCATCCACTGCTTCGCGGTCGTGACCACGGCCAGGTCGACCTTGACCATGGGGGCGAGCTGCTTGAAGCTGAAGAACTCCAGGTTCTGCTGGATCAGCTCACACTTGCAGGTCCCGGGCAGATCGTCGTTGAGGTCGGTGATCACGGTCACGGCCCCACTGCGAACGACGCTGTAGGCCCGGCGAGTGACTGTGCCGTCCTTGTCCGAGCGATAGACGTCGAAGCACGTCCCGGCGATCGAACCGTCGCCGGCGCTGAATGTGACCTTCTGGCCGGCGGCCACGGTGACGGTGCCGACCGCCAGGGCCGCACTCCAGCCGAACCGGTTGCGGGCGGTGACGGTGTAGACATAGTCGCCCGCGTCGGTCGCCTCGAACTTGCTGGTCTCGCCCGCGCCGACGGCGCCGGCCGCCAGGGCGACCGACAGGACCGGCGTGTCCGGCCGCTTGCCCGACTTTCCCGCGGCGGTGGTCGGGGCCGTCGGGCCGAACTGCATGAACGTATTCGGGTGGAAAATCAGCGGCCCGAACTGGGACTGGAAGCCCCGGATCTGAAGCCCGATCATGCCGTCGGTCCAGCCCTGCCCGCCCGGCTGGAGGTTCACCCGCGCGGCCGGGTAGATCGCCTTCGCCAGGTCGCCATAGGCGCCGTCGGGCATGTAGAGGTCCGTGCCCTGCCCGTAGTTGGGCTCGCCCTTGATCACGAGCATGCCGTCGTTGAGCATCTCCTCGCTCAGCGGGAGCCCGCGCATGTCGATCACGTTCAGGGCCGGGTTCGGGGCCCCGGCCTCGATCAGGCGGGCCACGCCATCGAACTCCATGGGGATCATGCGGCTGTCACCGGTGTGGAGCTTGTGCTCGAGCAGCCGGATCAGGTAGGCGGTGCCATTGACCACCTCCTGCGCCACGACGTTGCCGTGGGCCGGCCGGATCAATTGCATCACGTGGCTCACCCCGCGGGTGGTTCCCATGAACTTGATCTGGACGTACGCCCGGCGGTAGGTCGAGTCGTCGGTGTCGGGAAGCTCCATCTCGCCGATGAACCCACCGACGCCAGACCCGTAGCTCACGAGCTGGTTGAATTCCTCCTGGGTGTTGTAAGCGGGCACTTTGCTGATAGCCCGCCACATCTGGGCCTCGGTCGTTTTGTAGGTCACGACCTTGAGCGAGTTTTCCAGGCTTTCGGTGCGCAGGGCAAACCCGTCGCCCGCGGTGGCGGTGCCGGGCGCGCCGATGGCCGCGCCGGCCTGCAGGGCCTTGTGCAGGGCGCTCAGGTACTCCGGGCTGCCCAGGTTCGGGTCGCTGGGCATGCCCGCGTAATCATTCCAGGAAACGCCTTCAAACATGAGAGTATCCTCCTGCCGCTTGCGCGGACGTTAGCCGCGCAGGGCGGCGCGAAGCTCGGGGATCAGCGCGGCCGGAAGTGCGGCCGGTCCATCGACCTCGAACGCGGTAACCAGGCTCCCGACGTCGAGTCCGGAGGCCGTCCGGAACCCGGTGGCGGCGGTCTTGTGCAGCAGGTTGTTCAGCCCCTGCGAAATCTGCGCCTTGGTCAGCGGCTCGCCCCCGTCGGCGCCGGCGCCGAATCCGGCCTTGTTGAGCGGCTGGTGCCCGCCAGCCATGGCGCGGCGGGGCAGCGGCTGGCTCTCGAGCACGCCCAGGCGCTGCGCCAGCGCGCCCTGCACGCGGGTCATGCCCTCGACCGCCTCGGCCATGGCCCGGAAGCTCTTGACCAGCGCGCCGTCGAACGCTTCCCGCCGGCCCTCGCTCTTCGCGAGCTGCTCGCGGACTTCGTCCAGGGCGGAGGTGATCTGGAGGTTTTGCGCCTCGAGGAAGGCGGAGACCTCGAAGCCTTTGACCAGCGCCTCATCCTCCTGAGCCAGCTCGGCGAAGGACTTGTGCAGAAACTCCGGGGCCTCGCCCGTCGCCATGCTGGCCATTTCGGCGTGCTCGTCCGGGGTGATCGTGCCATCCCCGAAGGCCTTGGCCAGGTAGGCCCGCCGGTCGGCGGTCCCGCCGGTGCCAGCGGCCGCCGCCTCGAGCGCCTCGAGCGCCTTCATGAGGTCGCCCTGGTCGATGGACTTCGAGGCGTCGTTGCCCTCGTCCTCCTCCTTCTTCGCGTCTTCGTCCGCCTCGTCCTTGTCGTCGTCCTTGTCGTTGTCGTCGTCCGTCTCGGGCGGATCTTCGTCCTCGTCCTCGCCCTTGCGCAGGACGTCCGGGCCTGGAAGCTGGGCGGCGAAGGCCGCGGCCGCATCATCGAAGTTCGAACCGGTGCTCATTTCGTTACTCTCCCGCGACCAGGGCGTACACGCGCAGTGCCGCGTCGTGTCGAAACCCCAGGCGCCGTTGGATCACGGCGATCGCCTCCGCCTTGGTCAGGGAGGCGCGCTTCTTTTTTTTCTTTTTGGGCCGCGGCTCCGTCAGGGAGTGCGGCACGCCTTCGAGGCTTTCGGTGCGCAGGGCAAATCCGTCACCGGCGGTGGCGGTGCCGGGCGCGCCGACGCTGCTCCCGGCCGTGAGCGCCTTGGCCAGGGCCTCGAGCTCGGTGTGGGCGTTGATCGGGCAGTGCGTCACGGCCACGTGGCGAACGCGCGCGTGCTTGACCAGCTTCCCCCCGGTCCCGCCACGCTCGTCAATCGTCCCCTCGACGGAAAAGCCGAACTTCCGCGGGGAGTCATTCTTCGCCAGCCACTGGATCTTCCCGTACAGCTCGCGGCCGCGCTTGTCCGGGATCAGGTAGCCCTCAATGCGCGTGGCGGCCTTGCCCTTGTAGGTCCCGCGCTCGATCTTCGTTGGGTAGCCCAGGACGTCCACAGCCTTTTGGCTGTGGTTGTCGTTGAACCAGCCCTTCGTCATGAGATAGCTGAAGTCCAGCCCGTCCTGAAGCACGACCTCGTCATCCTGATCGCGGTGCTCCGTGCTGATCCAGCCGCCAATTCGCAGTTCCTGCCCCGGGGGGGCGTCGCCCTTCTCCATGGTCTCGAGCGGGACGTGGAAGCGGAATCGGTTGTGGGCGGCTGCAGGCATGTGGCTCCTGCCCCGCCCCTCTGAATGGGCCTCGTGGGGATAAGTGGCAGACTACCGGGCGCGATCCGGGGTGTCAAGCCCCACGATCAAGGGCGCGCTCTGAGCGATGCCCTGCACCAGCCGCTGAATGGCCGCCATGTCCAGCCGGACGTCCCGCCCGCACTCGCGGCAAGCGGTTTCCGCACCCGCGGCCGTGAACGCCACGCAGCGCGTCCGGAGCTTGATCCGCGGGGTGGGGCTGCGGCTCACGTGCAGCAGCGCCGCGCCACAGTGGGGGCATGCGAGCGGGGACGGCACCGACTACCACCGCCGGGGGCGAAAAGAACGCGGGCCGCGCGCGTGGTAGGCCGTCGAGAACGTCCCGTCCGCGTAGATGCCCTCGACCCGATCGAGCACCTTCGGCAGCGCGGCCTTGCGCGTGAGCCAGCCGTTCAGGGCCGGGCTCCAGGTCCCCAGCTTGGGCGTGCTGTAGTCCTGGCTCCACGCGCGCTTCACCTTGAAGGTGTTCCCCGTGATGAGGTAGACGTCCCCCTCCCCGTCGCTGTCGATGAGTTGCAGGCGCAGGTCCCGCGCGTGAAACTTCGCGTCCAGACGGCCGAACTCGCCCACCTGCAGGCGCTCCGTGCTGGGGGGCGTCACCTGCAGGTGGTCGTGCCCCAGCCATTTGCTCAGCTCGCGCACGCCCTCTGGCTTCACGTGGTAGGCCATGACCGTGCGGCCTCCCCACTTCTGGCGCACGCCTCCGACGTCCCGCTTTTTCATGATCGCGTGCTGGGGCTCGGTCAGCCCCTCGGCGTCCACCTCGTAGACTCCCAGGCCCGCCCGCCACGTGACGGTGAGCCCGCCGCCCTGGCGAAGCTGCTGGGCAGCTCGCCGGGCGTCCTTCCAGGACTCGGCCTTCTGCCGCACGGCCCGTTCGTTCGCCCGGGTCTGGATCACGTCCTCGCCCCCCGCCCACCGCGCCGCGAACGCCGCAAACGTGTTCTTGGCGTCGGCCGCCTCCCCCTCCGCGTCGCGCGACTCCTCGATCGCGTGTTCCTCCTCGGCGCGGCGGGTCACAGACTCCAGCGTCTCGGCCATGTCGTCCGACTCGAGCAGTGCGGCGTTGGATTCCCACTGCGCCATCTCCGAAGCGTCCGGACGGTGCTCCGGGTCGCCGGTGCAGAGCGAGCCCATGGAGCGGAGCTTCACGGCCACGCACGCCGCGAGGTGCTGCTCCGACGGGTCGTCGCCCACGATCCAGTGCATCTCGGTTGCGCTCTTGCTGCCGAGGCGATGGGAGCGCCCCGACACCTGCGTGAACAGGACCCCGCCCCATGGGATCGCCAGGTTGATCTGCACCCGCGGGGCGCTCCCCTTCGTGTCGTGCAGGCTCACGCCGGTCCCCCCGCGGTGCATGGTCGCGACCACCACCTTTTTCTCGCCCCGCTGGTACGCCGCCTGCTCCTCGGCCGGCTCCGCGCGCGTGCCGCCGTGGATCTGCGCCACGTGCCCCACCCCTCCGAACGCCTCCGAGATCTCCTGCGTCGGGTTCCGCTGGGGCGGCATTTTGTTCGCCAGCAGGTCCCGGATGATGCCCGCCCGCATCATGAGGTCTTTCGCGATTGCGAGGTTTGCCGGGTTCTCCGAGTCGGCGATCCGGAGCGCCCGGTTTTCCATCTGCGTCGCGAGCCCTGCAAGGTGCCCGTGATTGTAGGTCCGGAAATACGTGTAAAACGCGAGCTGCCGCCGGGGGTCTTCGGCCAGCGCCCGGCGCCCGGCTGCGATCGCGTCGTCGGTCTTTTCGGCCTCCCACGCGCTTTGGGCCCAGAGGTTGAACGCGGCCTTGATCTTCCAGGCCGGGACCATCCCCTCAGCCAGTCCCACGATCTCGTTCGCCACCTCCATCTGCGTCCGCAGTCGCGGGTGCGTCTCGGCGGCCACCTTATCAAAGACGCTCGAAATCCCCGCCAGGCTGGCCCCGCGCTTCAGGCTCATCCCCGCGCAGTGCATCTTCGCGGCGATCGCGGCCATCGGCGCCGGCGACGACGGGTTGCCGATCGTGCCGCCCTTGACCACCGCGCCGGCCTTGATCGCGAAGGCCTTGAACGCCTCCCATTCGTAGTCGGTCACGCCCTCCTGCAGGAGCTGCTCCCGCTCCTCGCTCCACAGACCGAGCTTCACGAGGTAGTGCATGTCGGTCAGCCGCTCAAACGGCGTCGCCGACATATAGAGCACTTTTTCAGCGTGCTTCTGCAGCAACACCCCGTTTTCGTTCGTCTTTCCGTGCTTCATGAGTGCCTGGCACTCATCGAACGCCACGGTGTCCCACTTGAGGTCGTTGAAGATCGCGGGCTCGGGCGCGCTGACGGTGACCTTGCCCTGTTTCATGATCCGCCCCTTGGAGTCGCGGGCGTAGCGGGTCAGGTCGTTGTAGGCGACGATACACCAGCCATCCGCAGCGGGGTCAGCCGCCAGCTCCGCCAGCGACTTGAACTTGATCCCGTAGAGGTCGCCAGCCTCCTTCTGCCACTGCGCGAGCATGTTCGCCTTGCCGCCGGTCGGCACCACGATCAGGTTGCGCTTGCCTCCCTGCGCAACCATGGCAGCCATGGCCCCGAGCGTCTTGCCCAGCCCGGCCTCGTCCTGCAGCAGAAAGGCGTCGTGATGCTTCCAGGCGGTCAAGATCCGCTCGGCCGCCTCCGTCTGGTGGGGCTTGAGGCTGGCGAACGGGCCGGACGGCCGGGGGAAGTTCCGGACGCTCTCCGGCAGCCGGCAGTCGTCATCGATGGGGGGAAGGTACTCGGGCCAGAGCGCCACCGCCGGATCGGGGGTGACTTCCGGGCCCCGGGGCGTCTTCAGGAAGCCGGAGTCTACCGGGACAGGATCGGCTTCAGCGTCGAGGACGGTCGGGCGCGGCGCTCCCGCTCCTCCCGGCGCCACCGGTCCATCTTGAGGAACAGCACCGTGCGGTCCTCCGGCGTCATGGCCTGACAGAACGGATGCGGGGCGTAAATCAGGTCCGGGCTCGTGTCGTTCGTCGGCATGCTTTGACTCTACACCGCCTCCGGGTCGGGTGTCCATGGGGGTCGCGCGCGCGTGGCGGCGGTTGTGCTCCTCGAGCGCGGCCCGGGCCTCCTGCTCCTGCCAGTCGTAGGGGCGCCATTCGTAATCGTTCGAGTTTTCATGCCCGCGCGCCCACCCCTTCGGTGTGCGGCGCCAGCCGCCGCCCGGAGGCATGTGCGAGCCAGCGCCCGGGCGGGGCGCCCTCGGGGCCCGGGGGGCCGCCGGGACAGTGCCACCGAACAGCGAAAGCTGCGCGCGCGGCTCTGACGCGACGTCGGCGCCGCCGAACAGGTCGAGTTGCAGCGCCTTGAGCAGTTCCGGCCGGCACAGCGCCAGCCGGATCACGAGGTAGGGGTGCAAGCTCACGGGAGCCTCCTGATCTGGTCCTCAAGGGCATCGATCCATCGCCGGCCGGGGTCCACGTCCACGGGTGCCCGATCGGGAACGATCACCGGTCGGGCATGGCCGGCGATGTACCCGCCGCCCACGGGCTTGGCTTGCCGCGGGAGCTTGCGCCGTTTGCGCCGCTTGCGCTTGTCCCGCGCCCCGGGCGGGTAGCCCGCGGCCACGCCCGGCGGCCGGACGGGCGGCGGGGCGTCGCGCTGCATCGCCCAGGCCCCCGCGCCGACCGTGCCCAGGGCGCCCATGTCGCTCATGCTGCCAGGGTACTCCCCGCCCTTCGCAATCCGCTTGCCCTTGCGGTAGCTGCCGTCCCTGGCCCGCTGAACGAACAGGTCCACCGGGACGGCCGTGTACGAGCCGAGGAACCGCGGATCGTCGTAGTGGGCCAGGTAGGCCCGGCGAGCGGTCTCCCACGTGGGGAAGCCGAGCATGCACTTGTCCTCGTCATACCGGGTGAACTCCGGGCCCTTGCGCTGGTGGACCACGTAGGCCTTCTTGGCGTCCTCGTCCGGGCCGACGTACACGTCAAGCTGGTCGCCGTCGGCGCCCTCGGTGCCGCGGACGTAGCCGTAGGGCCAGAGCACCAGCGTCTGCCCGTGGCGGCCCTCGTGCGGGTCGTACCAGTGCCGCACTTCACCCGCATCGGTCTCGATTGAGATCGGGAGCCCCCGCCAAACGATCTGCCGGGCCAGCCGCCGCGCCTTGTGCAGCCGCCACGCGCGATGAGCCTTGTGCAGGCTGGGCAGGTCACCCTTGCCCGCCCAGCCGCCCAGCGCGTCCGCCGTGGCAGCCCAGCCGTGCTCCTCGATCGCGCGTTCGATGCTCCGGCGTTCGTCCTGGCGTTCGCTGGGTAGCCGGTTGATCACCTGCATGACCAGCGCGCGCGCCATCCCCTCGGCCCATTCGGGCTCCGCGGCAAAGGCGTCCAGGGTGCCGGGGGCCAGCTTCCACTGGTCGTGGGCGTTGTCGTCAAGCAGCTCCTCGAGCGTGGCGTAAGTGCGGTGGCCGAAAAAACCGCTCCGGTCATAATTCTGGATCCGGACCTTTCCCGGCTCCGACGGGTCGGGCATGACGAGCGAGTAGTCGCCCGGGCGGCGCTCGTACTCGCCCCCGAGTTTCACCCGCGGTCGCAGGTCCGCCACTCGATCATCGTGCTCCGCGTGCGAGATCTCGAGGTGCTGCCGGTGCCCGGGGACCCCCGAGGGATACCAGTGGTCCCATTCCCCGTCCGGACCGCGCCGGCGAAAGCCCCCGTGCTTGCCGTGGGGGATCGGGGCCCAGCCCTGCCCGGGCGGACGGGCGGCCAAAACGGCCTTGCGCAGGTCCGCCCGCTGAAAGGCGATCACCAGCGGCAGGCGCCCCTTGGCCATGCTCTCCGGCACCAGGTCCCAGGACTCATCAAACGCGAACCCCCGGGGAACCTCCGTCGCCCGACACTGGCAGAAGGGGTGCATGGCGCCGTAGACGGCCTGCCATTCCGCCTTCTTCTTCCGCCCAACGTTGCTGTCTCCGTTGCCCCGCCACCAGCTCGCCGGCCGGATCATCGGACGGCCGCGTCCGTCCAGGTACAGCCGCCGGCAGTCGTCGCAGGCGGTGGGCTCCGGGACCTTGGCCATCATCGGCTCACCCTGGTCCTGCGCCTCGTACCGGGCCTCGAGCGCGTCGAACAGGCCCTCCTCGCATGCAAGGTGACTCTCCGTCACCGCGATCCGGTCCCAGTCGCGGGACCAGTCCTCGCTCATCTGGCGCAGTCGCGTGCGCAGCTCTCCGACCGACTCGCGGCGAGCCAGGGACTCCGACGTCTCGGTCTTGATCCCGGTGGCCAGCTTCTCCGCGTAGGCCTGGTCGATCTCCACGTCGGCAAGCTCAACCTCCCCCTGTGCGCGGTTGCCCAGGGCGACGCAATACTCGCCGGCCCGGGCGCGCGCGTGGTCAACCGCGGCGGTCTCTGCCGGGGTGAGCTCGGCCGGCTGCTCGGCCAGGTGCTGGCGGATGCGCTCGAAGCTCCACGTCGCCGCGTCCGGAGCGATGGCCCGCAGGCGCCCGACCTCGTAGGCGTTCAGGGCCAGATCGTGCAGGTCTTCTGCCCGAACCCAGCCCTCGCGCACCAGCCGCTGCAGCTCCTCGTCCGGAACCTCGAGGCCAAAGGTAGTGATGGCGACGGCGACGGATGCGTCGCGGATGATGCGGCGGAGCGCCTCAATCTGCTGGGGGGTCAGCAGCACGGATCACCTCGAGCGCCCGCAGCAGCATGAGCTGCTGCAGTCGGCGCACCTCATCGCGGGCCTGCTCTGCGGCGCCCTGCAGGCCGGGAATGAGCAGCGCGCGCGGCTGCTGATCGTCGGCGTCCGGCATGCGTCAGCCCGCGATCATGTAGGTCAGCGAGGCGGCCGCCGTCGCGCTGGCGTTGCTCACGGTGAGCCCGGTAAAGAGCCCCTCCCAGAAAAGCTTGGCCTTCTGGGCGCTGCTGGGCGTGAGCTTCATGGCCGTGCTCCCGCCGTTGAGCTTGATCGTGATTTCCGCGTCGCACTCGAGGTAGAGCACCTTGCCCGAGGCGACACCGCCGAACGGAATCGCGAGGTCGGTTGTTGCGGCCGCGATCGTGACCGTGCCGCAGCTCGCTTCGGTCAAATCCGTGCGCGTGGTCTGAATCGCCGCCTCGACCTGGCGGGCGAACGAGATCAGCTTTTCCTCCGCGTCGACGGCCAGCAACACGGACATTTTGTGCACCAGTCGCATGTCAGTCCTCCTCTCCCCCGGAAGCGCCAACGTCGTCAAATTGCTTCAGCACGTCGGCCCAAGGGCTTTGCTCGTCACCCTGCTCATCCTCGGGCTCGTCGCCCTGGTCTCCCGGGCCCTGGTCCTGACCATCGGGCGCCGCCCCGCCACCGTCCCCCGGGGCGCCGTCGCCTTGCTCCCCGCCCTGCTGCTCCTGTTGCTTTGCCGCGTCGACCTGCGTTGCCATCTGATACCACGTCGGGTCCAGAATGATCTTGCCCTTGCCGTCGGGCAGCGGCGGCATGTCGTCCTCCGCGCGGATCTCGTCCACCGTGCGACTGCACCGCACTTGCTTGTTTTGCAGCTCGGCCGCCTCCGCCCCGCTCCGGACGTCCAGCCCGCTCCAGACCAGCTCGAAGTCTTCGTTCACGCGCCACACGACGTTGCGGTTGAGCATCTCGGCCAGAAAGCGCAGAAGCGGCGCCAGCCCCCGATCCTTGCTCGTGCGGATCTTCGACTCCTGCGGCGCCTGGAACATCTGCGAGGTCTGGCCGGTGTTCCCGAACAGGAAGTTCAACTCGGCCGGGTCCATTAGCCAGACCGCGCAGCACATCTTGAGCAGCCAGTCCATGAACGCGCTGAACTCCATGTCCCGGTTCGTCGAGTGCAGATTTATATACTGCACCTCCTCGGCGTTCAGAATCGGAGTCCGCCAGGCGTTGACCACGCCCGAAATCATCTCGTACCATTGCGCCCGGAACTCCGCGAGTTTCTTCGGGGAAAGCGCGCCCTTGAGGTTGATCAGCCCCTTGGTGGTCGTGCCCTGGTCGAAGAAACGGACGTTGTAGTCCAGGCCGTTCAGCAGGCCGGTCACGACCCGCACCAGCATCTCCGACTCGGCCGTTCCGTAGCCGTTATTCCGGAGGTCCGTGTCGGGGTTCCGCACGCCGAACGCCAGTTCATCGGCCGTGAACTCGGCGATCGCCACCTCGTCATAGACCTGGACGAACCGCACGCCCTGGTCGTTAACGTCCACGTGTGGAGGCTTGTCCGCGATCCGGATGGTCGCGGCGTCCACCGCGTAGAAGTCGCAGAGCTCACCCTTGCGGTTGAACTGGTTTTCCCAGCAGAGCTGATCGTAGCTCAGCGAGTCGCGGACCGCGCGTTTCAGGAACGTCTCGAACGAGTCCTTCCCCGCGCCGCGGGTGCTGCCGGTCCAGCGCAGCCAGCTCGAGAGCCGGTCGGCCTCCTTTTTCTCCGCCCTGGTGGGGTTGCGCTCCACGTCCCGGATGCGGATGGCGTAGCCCGGGTCGGCCTTGCTCCGGGCGGGAATGCCGAAGTTGGCCGCCTGGTAGATCCGGACCTGGTGAATCGCCGCCACGGGCGGGACCGTCCGGGCGATCTGGCGCAGCGAATGGTAGGTCAGTCCGGTCGGGCGCTGCTGGAACCCCAGCGACTGCATGACCCCCATCGGATCCCAGCGCAGCGCGTGCCCTTCCTCTGCCGCGGGCTTGGGCATCCCCGGCTCAAGGTCTTCGCGTCCGTCCCGCCGGCTTGGAGCCTGCCCTCCCAGCCGGGAGGCGGCCTTGCGCAGCCACTCCGCCGCCGTGCCACGGGCGAGGTCGGTCAAGGTCGCCATGGGCTACCGCGGCCAGCGACTGCGGTCGCGCTCGAGCACCGCCCCGGGGATGGCCAGCCCGTCCGCCTTCCGCAGCGCGTCGACCATGGTGGCGTCGAAGCTGAGATCCACCTCGTGCCCCATCTGCGTCACCATCGACTTCCGCGCATGCTTTCCCGCGGACTCCCATGCGGCCGCGTCCTTGTCCCGCTTCGCCTGCTCGGCCTGCATCGCCTGGTGGCGCTCGTGGCTCATGTGCGCGTCCCGGTCGCCGACCCCAGCGAGGTCGGGGCGTTCCTTCGCCGCGTGCGTCTTGTGGAATCGCTCTTTCTCCCGGTGCTTGTCCCGGGCGTCGAGCGCCGCGTCGAACTCCGGGCCGTCGGAGCGGTGCATCTTCTTCTCCCACAGCTTCGCCTGGTCGGCGTGGTGGGCTGCCAGCGTCTCCGACACGTGCTTTGCCGCCACGTGCTCGGCCCCGCCGTTCTGCATCCCCGGATACCAATACTCGAACTGGCCCGGGCCTCCGGCCTGGCGCCTCCAGCCCCCGTGCTTGCTGTTGGGCACCGGGCTCCAGCCTCCGCCGGGGGGCTTGCCCTTGCCGATCCCCAGCTTGGCGGCCGCCCGCTGCAGGAGCCCGGGCTTGCTCGGGCCGCCCTTCGTCGCCGCGCCCCCGCGGTTGCCCCTCTGAATCTCGTCGTATGACACGTGACGGTCCTTTCCCCCGGTGCCCGACCTGCGACGGGCGGCCATGGTCGCGGCGACTGCGGCCGCGGACTTGCCGAGTTTTTCGCCGGATTCGTTCCGCGCGCGCTCAGTGGCGGCATGCGCGGCGTCCGCTAACCCGCCCTTGTTCTCGTGCCCTCCCAGGAATGCGCGGGCGGCGGCAAGGTGGGCCTCAACCGCTGCGTGGTGGGCGCTGTGCGCGCGGTGTCCGCCCGCCTTGTAGGCGGCCCCGTCGGCCTGCTTGGCGTGTTCCCGTGCCAGTCCCTCGTGATAATGCGCCGACTGCAGGCGGTGACTGTCGGCGTCGCTCCAGCCGCGGTCCGCCGCGAGTTGGTCCGCCGCGCGGGATGCTTGGTTGTACTCCTCCAGCGCCCCGCGTCTCACCAGCCTTGCGGCCGACGTTTTCTCGATCTTGGATGCGCCCTTGGGGGCCGCAAGCAGTGCGCGCGCGGCTGCCAGATTCGCGCTGTCTCGCGCCCGTCCGGCTTCCTGGTGGTGGGCGTTGTGCGCGTCGTCTGCCCCCTGTACCAGTGCCTGCGCCGCCGCCTCGTAAGCATGCGCAGACTCCCTGCGATGCTGCGCCGCCTTCGCGTGGTGCTCCCGCGCGGCCTTGGGGGCGGTCCCGGCCAGCAGTTCGTGCTTGTCCGCCACATCGTGCGCGTTGATCGCAGAGTACCGCGCGCGGTTCAGATCTTGTTGGTTGCGTGGGTCCTTGGCCGGGGTGACTGGATACCAGTAGATCCACCCGTCCCCGTGCCCCATGCGGTAGCCGCCGTGTTTGCTGTTGGGCACCGGGGAATACCCAGGTGGCGGCTTCCCGGCGGCGGTCGCCTGGATGTGGGCGCTCACGAGCGCCGTCGCCTCGTGCGCTCGCTTGCTCTGCACGTCGCCCGGCTCCACGTCCGCTCGCGGGTACAGGTGCGCGCCCGCGGCGTGGTAGTGCTTCATGGCCGCGTCGTGGTGCCGGTACGTGAGCCCGGGGTCGAGAATGGCCGTCTTGCTTTCCTGCTCAAGGTGGTGCCGGTAGGCGGCTTCGTGCTCCGCCGCGCGCTCCTTGGGCGTCTTCTGCGGCTCCGGGGCGGGCTTTGCCGGTGCGGGTGCAGGCGTTGCCGCGGGCTTGTTTTTGCGGCGGGTGCCCTTGGCGGTGGAACCGAACCGCGCCTCCGATGCCGTCTCCGCCGCTTCCTTGTGCAGGCGTGCGCGGGTGGGCTCGTCGCCTCGCTCCGCCGCCGAGGCCGCAAACTCGTGCAGATCGGCCGCCTTCTCGTACGTGGATCGCGCGTTAGGGTGCGCGCGGTCCTTTGCCTGCCGCAGCAGCTCCGCCTCCTTGCGATGGTACTCCGCCCCGAACTCGCCAGGGTCAGTCGGCGCAGGCTCCGCCGCTGCCGGCTTCTTGGCCTGAGGCGTGTGCTTGGCAGCCAGGGCGCTCGCGGCCATGGCGGCGCCGGAAAGATAGTCCAGGGCCCCGCCGCCGGCGCCGTTCCGTGCGGCGTGGGCCGCTTGCTTGTGGGCGTCGGCAGCGCGCGCGTGGGCGACCATGGCCTTGTTACTGGTCGCCGAACGTGCGGCGTCCGCGTGCTCCTTCGCGCGCGCGAGGTGCTCGTCGCCCCGCTCCTGCAGCCGACGCTGGCGACGTTCGGCCGCCTCTGCGACGGTCTCGCCGCCGCGTTCCGCAATCGCCGACGCCTCCGCCGCCTGCTTGCTGGCTCGCTCCGCCGCCTCTGAATCCAGGGACGCAGTGACGGCGCCGCGGTCGTGCTGCTGCATGGCCAGCGTGTGAGCTTCGCGCGCGTGCTCGTGCGCCCATGCGGCCTCGTGGTGGTACGCGGCGGCCCGCGCGTCCGTCTTCGGGTCGGCCGCCAGCGCCTTGTGCCGGCCCTCCTGTGCGCCGTGTGCGAGCGCCGTTACGCCGTGGTGCCCGAACTTTTCCCGAATGCGCGCCGCCGTCGCGTCGACCTTGCTCGGAGCCGGCTTGGCCGGCTCGTCGCGGTGGTCTATTCCGACGACCTGCCCGTTGTCCGTCCACACGGTGGTGCGGATCTCGCTCCGCCCGCTGGTGGGCGCGGCCTTCTCCGCCGCATCGCGGTGCGCCACGTGCTGCGATGCGTGGAAATTCAGACGGTCGCGCGCCGCCTGGTCCATGTACCCACCGCCGAACGTGATCTTGTTCATGGCGGCAAGGTGCACGGTGGCCGCGTCGCGATGATCTTGCGGGGTGAACTCGGCGTGCGCCTGATGCTTGGCGCTGCTATGGATCGGCTTGCCGCTTTTCGTGTGGCCGACCACTTCCTCACCGCCGGTTGCCCCGGGGGCAGGCTTGGGCTTCTCCGGTGCGGGCGCCGGCTTGCGCGCAACGCCCTGGTCGAACAGGCTCCCCGAGGTCCCCGCCGACTCACCCTCGAGCCCAAACAGGCTCATCTGGCCCGGCGCGGGCTTCCTCGCCTTCGCGAAGGCCTCGAGGTCGGCGTGGGCGAGCCAGTACGCGAACGCCTTGGAGATCGCCTCGCTGAAAAACTTGTCGACCGCCCGATCGCGGTCCGCGCCGCTCAGGGACTGAATCCCGTCCCATTCGCCCTTGACCCGCTTCATCACCTCGGCATGTCGCTTCTCGACGTGCTCCGTCCGCGTGGGGGGCGTCCAGGTGAACTCCGCGCCGTTGCCCTTGTCGCCGATGTGCGCCCCGGGGGGCTTGCGCCCGGCCACGGTCGCGACGTCCACTCCGTAGTCCTTCAGGAGCTTGATGAACTGAGAGTCCGCGTCGGTCTCCCCGAAGATCTGACCGATGGCCGCGCGCGCGTCGCTCTGCTCCACCTTCACCTTCAGCTCCCCGCCCCCGAACGAAAACTGCGGGTTGCGCCCGGCCAGGCGCCCGACGAGGAATTGCGGAGTTAGCTCTCCGATCTCCCGCGAGGCCTTGGTTAGCGCGGCCCGGGTCTCGTGCGCGAGATCTGTGCGGGCCTCGATCTGGCGCACCAGCGTGGCCTTGACGCTCCCGAGCATGGCCTTGAGCTTCGCCTTTTCCTCCGGGGTGCGGTCGGGGACCTTCTTGCCGTCCCTGTCCTTCGTCCCCGTGGGAGGCACGGCATCCAGGGCGACGCGGATTTTGACCAGCGCCTCGACGGCTTCGTCCCGCTCGAAAAGCACCTCAGGCATCTTGTCGGCGAACAGGTGGGTATTGTCGGCCATCCGAACGGTCGACCCGAAATGATCACTCTTCCAGTCCACCTCGCTGCCCGAATGGTTCGCGACCGCTCGCACGTATTGCTGGAACCCGTCCGCCCCGAACACTCGTTCCATCTCCGCCCGCTGCTGCAGGGCCAGGACGGCCGAGGCCTGCGGGTGGTAGTTGTCCTTGATCGCGAACCCCCCGCGGGCGATCACGGGGATCGCGTAGCCCATGTCGTGGTCCATCCACACCTGGTAGGCCATGAACCGGTCCATGGGCGTCACCTTCGGCCCGCCACCAGCGGCCAGGGCGTCGAAAATAGCGTCCCCTTGCTTGGCGTTCACGGCCAGGTGCCGGACGCCGTGGTCGCCGAGGGTGCGACCGGCGGCCTCGATCTCCTGGTGCGCGAGCTTGTGGACGTTGCGCGCCATGAGCGGAGCCAGGCGTCGGTCGGGGATCTCTGCCGCGCGGGCGTGCGCGACCATGGCCCCCAGCATCTCCTTGGCCCGGTGGGCGTTGCTCGGCACGATGTAGCCGTGGTGCACCAGCCGATCGATCTCGCGCTCGAGGTCGGGCACCATGGACGGCCCCGCGCCGACCTTGGGCGGCTTGCCGAACCGCTCCTCCATCTCACTCCGCACCACGCCCCAGTCCGCGGTCATCGCCGCGCGGGTCTTTTTGTCCAGCTTGTTGAAGCCGGCCGGGACCTGCCCGGGGTCGGAAATTACCTTCCTCGGAGTGTCGCTCCCGCTGTCGGGCTTTGTGGCCGGCTTGCCCTTGGCATCCTCGGGCGCGTCTGAACGCCCCCTTGGGTTCGCCGGCTTTGCGGCCGGCTTGCCCTTCTGGGAGTCCCCGCCCTTAGGCTTGCCAACAACTCCAACCCCCGGATACCAATACTCGAACTGCCCACCGCCCATGGCGCGGTGATAGCCGCCGTGCTTCGAGTTGGGGATCGGGGTGAATCCAGCGGGGGGCTTCATCATGGTCCGGGTCCTCTCGCTCCGGGCGGGGCGCCCGGCCGTGCTGCATGTGCGGGATACTACACCGGGGGACGCCAGGCCGTCACTCGTCATCCGGCGGGATGTCTTCGGGCTGCGGCCCCAGCCAGTTTAGGCCGCGGCTCTGCAGCGGCTTGGCCGCCTTCTCCAACTCGTCGAGGAAGTGGTCACGCGCCATGGGGTGCCTCCAGTACATAGATCTTCGTGCGAACGTCCGTCGCCTCGTGCTTGAAGGCGTCGGGGGCGACGGGATGTTCCGCTGTGACGAGGTGCCGCCACGGGGCAATGATGCGCTCGCCGCTGGGCCCGTCGGGCAGTAGCAGGATCGCCTTGCCCCGCCCGGTCCAGTGCTGCTCGATCGCCTTTCGCACGATCGCCTGTGCCGCGGGGATGTCACTCACCCCCGGGGCGCCGCGGGTCACAAACGGCGGGTTCATGAGCAACACGTCTGCCATGGGCTGCCCCGCGGGGTACTCGAGGAAGTTGCCCGTGGAGATCGACGTCGCGCCCGAGGAGCACTG